>Ga0078972_1000778_pt1 | contig 131248 bp, 139 predicted proteins | sample YelNatPaOPGAMG01_FD_67568 | JGI IMG/M metagenome (GOLD analysis project Ga0078972, IMG submission 67568) | Hot spring thermophilic microbial communities from Obsidian Pool, Yellowstone National Park, USA - OP-RAMG-01 (SPADES assembly) (version 2) | ecosystem: Environmental > Aquatic > Thermal...
TTTCATGTTGAGGGTGAGGCAGGAGGTGTAGCTATTGAGAATACCTACCGAATCACGGATACAGGATGTGAAGTCCTAACCAAATGGCCCTATGAAGAAATAATGATTATAGGAATATAAATTGGAGGTAATTACGTGTCTATGCCTGGAGGTTATGCTGGCCGCATAGCTTTCTATGATCTGGAGAGTGGAGTTTTAAGGGATATTGAATTAAACGAAGAATTACTTCCATATATAGGAGGAAGGGGATTTGCTTCATATTTACTTTATAAATTCCTTCCTCCTAAAATAGACCCCCTTTCTCCAGAAAATCTTCTTATATTTGCTGTCGGCCCTTTCGTGGGTACTAAAGTTCCGTATTCAAGCCGATGGAGTGTTGCTGCAAAGAGTCCCCTGACTGGAATTTTAGGATCAGGTAATGGAGGCGGAAATTTTGGTCCTGCCCTTAAATGGGCAGGTTTTGATGCCCTCATCATTTTTGGAAAGGCTTCATCCCCATCATACATTTTTGTAGAAAATGGAAAAGTATCTTTAAGGCCTGCTGAACATATTTGGAGGAAATCACCAGAGGAGACCTCTTTTAATATCTGCACCGAAATAGGATCCCAGATAAATGATCCTCATATTGGGATTGCTGCTATCGGAAGAACTGGAGAAGATGGGGTCCCTTTATCAGTAATTTTATCAAATGACCATTCTGCTGGTCGTGGAGGTCTTGGAGCCGTCATGGGTTCAAAAAATCTTAAGGCCATTGTTGTAAGAGGAAACAAAAATATTTGTGTCTCTGACCCATTGAATCTAAATAAAAAAGTTAAAGATATTATAGACCATTCAATAAAACAAGATAAATACAACCGCTTTATCAAATATGGATCAATCTCAGCCGTTAGAGACCGATATGGAGTATTAGGTGGATTTTTAACTTTCAATGGCCAGAGAGGCGTTTGTCCACATCTTGATCAGATTGATGGGGATGCAATATATCCTTATCTTTGGCCATCAGATTCTTGCTTTGGTTGTCCAATGCCATGTACACATTATTTTTCTATTGAGGAGGCTCCATATGGACCTTTAAAAGGCCGAGGAATACAGGCAGCAACAAGCTTAGCATTTGGTGCTCAATGTGGGATGACAGATCCTGAAGCGATATTGAAAGCCCATGTTCTAACAAATCATTATGGTCTTGACCTCATCTCTACAGCAGTTACAATTGCCTTTTCGATGGAATGCTATCAACGTGGAATCATCGATAGAAATATTACAGATGGTATAGATCTCTCCTGGCTGAATGCTAATCAGGCTGTTTTAAAGTGTATTGAACTTATGGGAAAGAATGAAGGATTTGGAAACCTCTTAAACAAAGGTGTAAAAAGACTTTCCGAACAATGGGGTAATGAAACAAAATCCTTTGCCCTGCATGTAAAAGGGCTTGAAACAACTGATGTAGATCCAAGGGTATTTCCAACTTGGGGTTTAATGTATGCTGTTTCAAGCAGGGGAGCAGATCATTGCCGTGCACTATGCTTTGCTGAAATGAGAGCAATGCCTGAGGATTTAGTAAAAAAGATTGCCGGAACCCTGGAGGCAATGGATCCAAATGGGATAAGAGGAAAAGGTAAACTTATTGCCTATTGTGAAGATATGAGAGCGCTGGATGATTCTCTTAGTCTGTGTAAATTTGCTACAGAGGGGGAACTTGGATATCTTGAAAACCTAAGAGAGCTATTCAATTATGTGACAGGACTTAATTGGGATAAAGAAGAATTAAGGATTGCAGGTGAAAGAATTGTTCAGATAGAAAGACTTTTTAATTTAAGAGAAGGCCTTAAGCCAGAAGAAGATACTCTTCCAGAAAGATTTCTTTCAGAACCTGTTCCTGAGGGGCCTGCAAAGGGAAGAGCCGTTAGACTTTCCCCAATGCTGGAGGAATATTATTTCGTAAGAGGATGGGATATAAAAACGGGTCAAATTTCAAAGGAAAGAATTAATTTATTAAAACTAAAATAAGAGAGGAGGAAATGAGAATGAAGCTTAAAAGACTTAATCTATTATCTTTAGCATCAATTTTTATCTTCCTGATTTCTGGTCTAAATATTGCTTCGGCGCAGAAGGAGCCTATTAACATTGGAGTCATTGCCTCACTTACAGGATATCTATCAGATCAGGCACAAAATGCAGTAGAGGGGGTTGAATTAGGGGTAGAAGAATTAAATTCTAAGGGTGGCCTTCTCGGAAGACCCTTAAAGGTTCACTCACGAGACGATGAGATGAAACCACCTGTTGGAGCAAGAAGATTTGAAGATTTGGTAAAAAATCAAGGTATTGTGATGCATAGTGGCATTGTTTTTGCGCCTGTGGCAAGCAGTATCCAGCAAGTTAATAAACAACTTGAGCCAAATGGTGTCATCCTTTTTCAGGCGGCTACAAATAGTATGGAACAGAATCCAAAGAATATGCAGCCAAAGCTTTTCTTTGCAGGCAGTGCCCTTGAGGCATATGGACTCGTAGGTGGTGAATTTATGGCAAAAAATGTTGGCAAAAAAACTGTCATACTTTATGCAGACTACGCAGGATGGGGATGGGTTATAAGGGATGCCTTCATAAAGAATGCTCAGGCCAATGGAGGAGAAATCCTTGGAACACTTGCAGTGCCTCCAGGAACAACGGATTTTCAGCCATTTTTAACTCAGATACTTGCTAAAAGGCCTGATTATGCAACGCTTATTGTTAATGGGATGATGTTTATAAATTGTATGAAACAGGCTTATGCAATGGGTATGAAGGACAAAATGAAATTTGTTACCTTCCATGTAAATATAGAAGAGGTTAATGGTTGTGGTCCAGAAGTCATAAAGGATGTCTTTATGGTGACGGACTACTTCTGGAATATACAAACAGAAAAGAATAAGGCCTTCTTGGAAAAATATATGAAAAAATATGGCACTGCAAAAAGACCATCTATGAGACATTATCTTCACTATACAAGTGTGATGATGTGGGCTGATGCAGTCAATAAGGTTAAAACAGTTGATCCAAAGACTGTGGCAGGAGCACTTGTTGGTCTTAGGGGAGATTATGGAATGGGTGAGTTATGGATTCGAACTACAGGAGATCATACAACCATAAAACCTATTGTTGTGGCCCGAGGAAAAGGGCCAGGTGAGATGAAAGATAAATTCGATACGCAAGAGATTATTAAAATCTACTCTGGAGAAAAATATTTCTATTCTCCAAAAGAAAAGGGTTGGGAATAAATTATAATAATTACTCTTCGACCCTCCTTTTAATAGGGGGATCGAAGAGTAAGATGGCATAGCTAATATGTTGAGGCTTGATTCTGTCTCGATAAACTTTTCAGGTGTTCAAGCGGTAAAAAAAGTTAGTTTCGAACTAAAGTCAAATACAATTACTTCCCTTATTGGCCCAAATGGCGCTGGGAAAACTACCTTATTCAATCTTATATGTGGATTCTATAAACCAACAGAAGGAAAAATATTCTTTAATGGTGTTGATATAACTGAGATGCCCACTTATAAGAGGGCAAGGCTTTTAATGGGAAGGAGTTTCCAGATTACAAGTCTTTTCCCTGAACTAACAGTCACAGAACATCTTATTGTAGCTGCATCAAGAGATTCTGTCTGGAACTTTACAAAAGCTTCAGAGACAAGAGTAAAAGAGGTTCTTCACGAGGTTGGATTATGGAATCAGAGAAATATCCTTTGTAAAGACCTAACCGTCCCCGATCAGAAAAAACTCGACTTTGCTGTTATGCTTGTTCAAAAGCCTAAACTCCTTTTGCTCGATGAGCCCTTTGCAAGCCTTTCTGTTGAACAGATTGATGAACTTAGTGAGATTGTTCTAAAAATGGGAAAAGAACGAACTATATTGCTTGTAGAACATAGAATAGATGTTGTTATGAGGCTTGCCCAGAGAATTATAGTTATGGCCCGTGGAGAGGTTATTGCTGATGGGACTCCTGAAGAAATTAGGCGAAATGAAATTGTTCAGAAAGTCTACCTAAAAGAGGTTTCTTAAATGCTTGAAGTCAGAAACCTTAATGCTGGCTATGGCCTAAGTCAGGTCATCTTTAATCTTTCAATGGATATAAAAAAAGGGGAGATTGTGAGTATTATTGGAAGAAATGGTGTTGGAAAAACAAGCACCATCAAAGCTATTATGGGATTGATTGATATCTTCTCTGGTTCCATTCGGTTTAATGAAAAGGAAATCTCTAACCTCCCAACTTACAAACGTGGCCGTGAAGGAATAGCTTATGTTCCAGATGATAGGGGAATATTTGTAAATATTACGACTTATGAAAATTTAAAGATTCCTCTTATTGGTCATAGAATAAAAGGAAACAATCATTTCGATCTTGTTTTTTCACTCTTTCCCATCTTAAAAGAAAGACTAAATCAAAAGGCAGGCACATTAAGTGGCGGAGAGCAACAGATGCTTACTATCGCAAGAGGACTTATTGTAAGACCAAAGTTACTGATGCTGGACGAAATTTCAGAAGGCTTGGCACCAGAGGTTATTATGAATTGTTGCTCTACCTTTAAAAAACTAAAATCAGAAACAACGATTCTAATTGCTGAACAGGATGTTAGAGTAGCCATGGAAATTTCTGATCGCGTTTATATAATGCTAAATGGCTCTATTGCATATCATGGGACGGTTCAAGAAGTCTATAAAGAGAAGGCTATTGAAAAATATATTCATATTTAGTTTAGAAAGATTAAAGATATGGAAGAACCTCTCTTTAAAAAACCCTCAAAGCTTCAATTCGTAGTAGGGTATTTAATACTTATCTTTATTTTTTTAGTTGTACCTTTTCTAACCACATACGATGTTTTGATTGAAGATATTATCGTGTGGAGTCTTTTTACTATAGGTTTCAATCTTGCTTTTGGATTTACAGGAATGGTCTCACTTGGCCATGGAGTCTTTTTTGGGGTAAGTGCCTTTAGCATCGGTATTCTCTCCCTTCATTGGAATAGAAGTATTATAACAATTCCAATCGGTATCTTATTAGGAACCCTTTCTGGACTGCTCATTGGATATATATCTTTAAAAAGGGCAAGGGTTGATGTTCACAAAGCCCTTCGGATTGCCTTTCTCGTTCTCATTTCAATTGCCGCATCTTATGTCACTATGTATATCTTTTTAAATCCACTTGCAAAATATAGTGGGGCTGAGATGGGGCTTTTGGGATTTCCTGATCAGCCTTTGCGCGTTTTTGGAGAGATTAAATTAAATCTTAAATCCCACTATCAGATATATCCAATCGTTGGAATTATTGCACTTATCATGATTGCATGGCTTCATAAAATTGCTCTCTCGCCAGCAGGGGTGATTATGCGTGCCATCAGGGAAAATGAGGTTCGAGTAGGTTTCCTCGGTTATAATACCTTTCGCTTCAAGCTTCTTGTTTACACGATTTCAGGTTTTGCAGCCTCTGTCGCAGGTGCTCTCTATATTTTACGCTCGGGCTTTATAAGTGTGGATGTTTTTGATTTTAGTTTCACTTCTGAACTTGTAGTTATATGCCTCCTTGGAGGAAGAAATGCCTTTTTTGGTCCAATGATTGGAACGGCAATCTTCTTAATATTAAAAGACGTAATTAGTTCCTATACAGCCTCTTGGGCATTATTTCTGGCAATAGTCCTGATTCTCTCTGTTCTTTACCTACCAGGAGGAGTGGGACCAATGTTCTTTTCTTTACCAAAATTAATGATAAGTCTCTTGAGAAAAAAAACTTAAATCTATTCTCCTTAGGAGAAAAGTTTTAAAGGATTAAATATGTATATATTAATTGTTACCCAATTTATTAGTGGATTGACCTCAGGAGTCCTTCTCACACTTGTAGCTATTGGTATTGCTTTAACCTTTGGTCTATTGAAAGTAGTCAATCTCTCACATGCAGCCATATATACTCTTGGTGCCTATATTGGCTTTACAAGTTTTAAGATGTGTGGAAATTTCTGGATTTCCTTAATCTTTGGAGCAATCATCGCAGGGGTGGTTGGTGTAATTTTTGAAAGACTGTGTATAAGAAAAGTTTATGAATATCCTGTCCTTGGCTTCTTAATTACATTTGCTTTAATGCTTGGCCTTACACAAACAATTCGAATCGTCTGGGGCCCTGGAAATCAATTAGCTCCCCAACCATCATATCTGATGAAGGTTATCTATCTTGGTTTTATTCCAATCTCCAGTTACCGTCTATTTGCTATCCTTGTTGGAATTGCAATTATGATAGGAATGTGGTTTTTTATTAGTAAAACCAATATTGGATTAATTGTAAGGGCCTCCCTTGATAATAGGGATATGGTCAATGCCTTCGGAATCAACTCCTCTATTGTTTTTACATTTGTTTTTGGATTAGGCAGCGCTATTGCAGGAGTCTGCGGGGTGCTGGGTTCACCTATATTCGGCCTCTTTCCAGATGTTGGAGGACAGATGTTGGTTCTATGTTTTGTTGTAGTAGTGATGGGAGGTCTTGGAAGTATAAGAGGTGCCATGCTTGCAGGTCCAATAATTGGTGTTGTAATATCTTTTACAACCCTTATCAGTGCAGGATTCAGTCATGCAGTTATTTTTATTTTAATGGCCATTATACTCTTAACAAAACCTATGGGCTTCTTTGGTGACAAACTTTAGAATTCGGCTATAAAAAATGGAAAATAAAACTAATTTCCCTAAATTGGCTTATCAAAAGATTAAAGAAATGATGTTTCATTACCAAATCATTCCAGGTCAACGTCTTGTTATGGTAGATCTCACCAAGAAAATCGGCATGAGTCGAACGCCTATTAATCAGGCATTGAGCATACTTGCAAGTGAAGGATATGTTGATTTTATTCCTCATCAAGGTTATATCGTCCACGAAATAACTCAAGATGAGGCAAAAGCCCTTTATCAGGTAAGGTCAATTATTGAATTGGGAGCAATTGAATTTACAATCAGAAATCTAACACCTAAAAAAATTGAAGTTTTAAAGGAAAAAAAAGACCTCCTCTCTAATAAATTAAATTCAGGTCAAGTAACAAGGGAAAATTTTATTTTTGATCTCGAATTTCACACCTGTTATATAGAAATGGCTGGAAATCCTTATCTCACTAATTGTTACCGCGAGGTTTATCAACGTATATTCTTGCGCCATAGACTTGAAGGTTTATCCATTGCTCGAAATAAACAGGCTGATATGGAACACGACGAGATATTTAAGGCTATTTATAGAAGAAATATAAGAAAAGCTAAAGAGGCGATAAAAAAACATATTAAGGCTGCAGAAAATTCAATCTTTTCTTCTTTCAGTTAATTATTTCCTATTGCCAGGTGGCTCGTAAATTAATAAGGGGGGTGATTTAAATAGATATTCAAGGAATACAAAATAATATCAAAAAAGAGATGCGCCCGTTTTTTTATCCTAAGGGTATTGCAGTGGTTGGGATTTCAAGAGAAGCATGGAAATTTGGCAGTGTTACTTATTTATCATTAAAACAATTTGCTACAAAGGTTCCCTTATACCCGGTAAGCAGTCGAATTACAGAATTTTCTGGAGAAAAAGTATATCCTTCAGTTTCTGATTTGCCAGACAATGTCGAGCTTGTAATTATATGTTTGCCTGCTTCTCTTTGCATAGATACAGTTCGTCAATGTATTCAAAGAAGGATCCCAGCAGTAATAATCTCAAGTGGGGGATTTCGCGAGATTGGAACAGATGAAGGAAAGGCACTGGAATCGGAATTAACTAAATTAAAAAATCAGGGGACCCGCATTATCGGACCAAACTGTTTTGGTGTATATAGTCCAGGAGGAGGAGTTACAATACTACCAGGGAGCAATTATTCTCATACAAAAGGGTCAGTGGGCTTTTTTGCACAAAGTGGAGGTATTACAGAAGACTTTTGTGATCTATCCAGTGAATATGGTTTTTATATTAGTCAGGCTGTTAGTTATGGAAATGCAGTTGATGTTAATGAAATTGATTTAGCCACCTATTTTTATTTTGACGAAGATACCAAAATTGTAGCTTCTTACCTTGAGGGAGTAAGTTCTGGAAGGATTTTCTTCGAGATTATTAAAAAGCTTGCCCAAGCAAAGCCAACTATTATTCTAAAAGGAGGGTTGACCCCTACTGGAGCAAGGGCCGCTCAAAGTCACACTGGGTCATTGGCAGGAAATGATAAAATTTGGTCAGCATTCTTTAAGCAAACTGGTGCCATTCAGGTTCTAAGCATGCAGGATCTTTTAGATACAGTTTCAGTTTTCTATCATTTACCAAGAACAACCGACGACCGTGTTGCCATTCTTTGTGGAGGTGGTGGTGTAAGTGTTGTAGCAAGTGACTCTGGTTATCGTGCTGGCCTAATTCTACCAGCATTTAAAGAAGAGACCCTCAAGAAATTAAAATCAGTTTTACCACCTCCGGGAGCAAGTGCACATAATCCAGTTGATTGTGATAATCCTTTTCCAAAGGCAGAAATCTTAAGAGATGTGATGGAAATCATAGCTAATTCGGGAGAGGTCGGAAGTATTGTTATTGATAAAATAGCCCTATCTGCAGAGATAAGACACCTTTTAGGTTATACAAGGCAAGTGGGCTGGGAAGAACCTTCTTGGCTTGTAGACATACCTATTAATATCCGCAAGCAATATAATATACCAGTGATAATTGTTCTACGAGAGGGAGGAGAAGGATTAGATAAATTATCGGTTGAAACAGAAAGAAGGCGTTTAAGGAAATATTTCCAACAAAATGGCATTGCTGTCTTTCCAAACATTCAACGTGCCCTTGGAGCATTAGGACGTATGATAAATTATTATAAAAATTTGGAGGCACTATGAATCATAAGATTAACCAGATTCTCAATCAGGTTATGGAATCTGGAAGAACAATATTAACTGAGATTGAATCCAAGGAAATTTTAAAGGAGTTAGGGATTCCTATAGTGAAGGTTGAACTTGCCCGAAACAAAACTGAAGCCATTCGATTAAGCACCAGTATAGGATTTCCTTTAGCTATGAAGATTTCCTCTCCCGATATTACTCATAAAACCGATATCGGAGGTGTAAAATTAGGAATAAAGAATAAAACCCATGTCAAGAAAGCCTTTGATTCAATTATCCAATCTGCTCGTAAGCACTTCCCTAATGTTCAAATTGATGGAGTTACAATTCAAAAAATGGCAGCATCAGGTGTGGAAATAATTATTGGGATTACCCGTGATCCCCAATTTGGACCAGTTATAATGTTTGGATTAGGTGGGGTATTTGTTGAAATCATCCAAGATGTATCTTTTAGGATTCTACCTTTAACATCAAGAGATGCTCATGAAATGATAAAGGAGATTAAAGGATACCCCTTGCTTAAAGGGTTCAGAGGATCAGAACCAGTAGATATCGAGTTTTTAGAAAAATTGCTTATCGGTATATCCTCTTTTATTGAAAATTTCCCTCAAATCAAGGAACTTGATTTAAATCCCGTATTTGCATATAAAAAAGGGGCTATAGTCGTAGATGCCAGGATAATCCTCACCCCTAAAAATTAACCCATTTTCCCTGAGCATGGAATATTTAAATATTTTCAGATAGATTATAATAATCTCTTTTACAGGAATCTCTTAAGAGGGTAAGAGATTCCTTAACTTCATTAAAAGACCTTCTCAATGCATTATACTTTTCTTCAAGATCAATATTCCGCGCAACTACCTCTTCTAACTTAGATTGGAGTCTTTGATTCTCTTCGGCAAAATAGGATACCTCTCTTTCCTTTAATTTCCATTTGATCTTAAGAAGCTCCTCACTTTCAAGTTTGGATTCAAGTTCTTGGACTCGGCCAAGCGCATCATCCCTCTGTTTTATTGTCTGTTCCAAAGTTTCTCTAAGTTCCTTTAATTCTTGTTGGAATTGTTGAATCCTATCCGATGCATCAGCATTTTCCTCTTTCAGGTAAGCCAATTCCACCTGGATTTCCCTTAACTTTTTTAGTTCTTCGTTTAACCCTTCGATCTGTTTTCTTAAATTCTGATTGTCCTGCGAAAGCTGATTAATCATTTTTTCTCTTGACTTAAGATCCATTTCCAATGCCCTCTTAGTCTGGGTTGAAACAATAAGCTGAGCATGGAGATCTTCGATCAAACGTGTAATTTCACCATCATTTTCTAAGGGAGTTTCTATTTTGGAGAAATCAATAAAAGTCTTTCTTTCTATCTCTTCATCGCCAATTTTTTCCTTAATTTCTCTTGGGAATTGAATTTCTTTTTCAGAATTGGTTCTTAATGGCTCTTCCAGTTTCCTCATCTTTGGCATCTTTTCGGCTACATTTTTATCAAACCCATCTCCCTCAAGTATCTCGCTTCTTGCCTTCATTCTCATGCCTCCCCTAAATTCATACTAATTATCTCACTTTTATTATTTATTACTTCATTCTTTCCTTCATATATTCTTCCATTGCCTTTAACATCTCTACAATCTTCTCTAATTCAGCCTTTATTCGGTTTACCTCATCCAAAACCCTATTGGTCTTCTTAAGATCATATTCAAGAGCAGATCGAATGGTTAAAGAAGAACGAAGCTCTGAATAAAGACTATGAATACGTTCAATGATATCATCTTTTTTGGATTCTTCTGTTAATTTTTTCAATGGGGAAACGATTCTTGTATCTGTAACATCCCATGGCCTTTCAATCCCCTCTCGGGCCATAGTGTTTGGAAATTTTTGAGCTACGTTGTTACTAAACTCATCCGACATTATTGCCTCCTTTCAATCCAAATATTTCATCTATAAGATTTTGAATATCTTCAGCCCCCTTAGAGGATTGGGCGAAGAGAAATATCGGAGTTCCTTGACTAGTTGCTTCAGCAATCTTTGTATCCTGACGGATGACAGTTTCAAGAAGATATTTACTATAATGGGTTTCCAAGGCCTTTTTTGAACGCCGACATATCCGATGGGATTCATTATAACGATTAAGGAAGATAAATATGTTTTCAAATACAAAAGAAAAATCCTCTTCAATAGTTGATAAGGTTTCAAATAGAATCTTAAGACCATGGTAAGAGAGAAAATCTGCTAAAACTGGTATTAAAAGGTCATTTGATGCAAGGATAGCATTTAGATTTAAGAGGCCAATACTTGGAGAAGCATCCATAACAATTAAGTCGTAGTTTTTCTCAATTGTACTGAGAAGCCTCTTTAATCGGAACTCCCTTGAATTCATGGAAAAAAGTGAAAGCTCAACAGGTGAAAGATTAAGATTTGAGGGGATAATATCAAGAGTAGGTAAATCAGTTTTAACGATTATCCTTTCGATATCCTCTTTCTCAATCAGTGAATTATAAAGCGTTTTAGGGAATTGATGGCTGTTTAGCCCCAAACATTGTGTAAGATGACCTTGAGGATCTAAATCAATCATAAGGGTTCGAGCCCCCATCTGGGCCAATCTAAATCCATACGATGCTGAAATACTACTCTTCCCTGTTCCACCTTTAAAATTTAAAAATAACTGTTTCCTTAAAGATTTTACAGGCGATGGAAGTCCTAAATAAGCTCTATAACTAATTACATCCTCTGGTTTATAATAACGCTCCTGATTAGGTTTTCTCTTAGGAGGGGGTAGAATCCCTTTCGTTTCCTTTTCAAGGAGTTCTTGTTTAGAAATCCCAAGGATCTTGGCAAACGCTGTTGGCGAATATATAACGTCTCCCAAAATCTGAGCCCTTTGAATTAGAGGTAATGATTGAGACATCATATTAATTATTACTTATAAAAATCTTCTCTCTTTTGATTGGTTTTTTTAATATCTTCTCCATCATCTCTTTAGCCCAAAACCGAAGATCCGGATCTGGATCGGCAATAGCCTCCAAAATTTTTTCCTCACCTTCCTCTGGATATTGGGTTATTAAAGAGGATAGAGCAGCCTTTCTAACCTTTGAATCTTTATCTTTTACTAATTCTACTAAGATGGGTAGAACCCCCTTTATTTGTGTCCATCCTAATAGAGTGGCCAGCTTTTTTCTTACTATCGGGGATTCATCATCTAAAAATTGCATAAGGAGATTTAATTCTATATGTTCGGCCATCTGGAAAATGCCTCGAAGGGCTGTTATTCTAACTTCTGGATCATTATCTTTCAAGAATTTCCTTATGATATTGAGAATATTAGGGGCTTTAAATCTTATAAGTGCATCAAGTGCATACGCTCTAATATCTGAAGCTTCGTCATTTAATATGCCCACAAGAAAAGGTATTGCAATGGATGGTTCACATTTCGATAAAAATCTCACTGCCAGAATTCTAACTTTTGGGTCGGGATGTTTTAAATCGGCTTTAGCTTGATTTAAAATTATTTCAAAGGAATATGACTCATTATAATATTCTTTTGAAGTTTTAGATATTTTAAAATCTTTTTTCTCTTCCTTTTCCTCCAAAAAATGTTCTTCAGATAAAGAGTCTTCTATTTTGGGAGATTTTAAATAGATTAATCGAAAACGGTCTACCACTCTACTCCTTTCCTATAATTAAGGACATTAAAGAAATTATCTCTTTTGATAATTTTCAAAGTCAAACTTTAGTTGGTCAGAATATTTCTCCAGAAGCATGTCCAAAGCCTCCCTTACATATACTGATTGGGGGACTTTAGTTCGCTCAGATAATTTCTTTAAAGCCTCTAATTGCTCTCCTTTAATATAAATTGTTCTTGCAACCTTTGTCTTTGACAATAGAACCTCCAAATTGTATTTAAAATACAATACAATATAATATATTTATTGTCAATAAAATTTTTTAATTTGAAAAAATTAAAGATTTCTATTTAGTTTTGAAAGTTCTTCGTATAAGGCCTTAATCTCCTCCCTAATGGATTCGATCTTCACACTTAAGAATCTTTTTTCTTCATAATAAGGGGAAACAACTTTTACCCATTTACCTGTTTTTCTATCTTTATAAGGCATATAGTAAATGTAATTTTCTTTTTCATATTCTTCAATCTTGTGCAATCTCTCTTCTGAAAGTTTTAATTCATATTCCAATTCCAAAATCCTTTTTTCAATCTTTTTCTTCTCTTCAATCCTTTTCTCAATATCCTCCAAGTATATTTTTACTGGTAATGAGTTATCCTTCTTTTGACTATTCTCTTCTTTCTGATTTTCCCATTTCCATTCTATCTTTTTCGCTTGATCCAAATATTTTTCAGGAATCTTTGAAGTATCATCAGTAAAATGGATTTTCCCTTCGTTGTCTTTCCAGCGATAAATCTCTTCAGAAGATGATAATCCCGAAAAGATCAAAATAAAGCATAAGGCTGTAAACAAAAGTCCTTTTTTTATCTTAATTTCCATTTTAATTTATTATGACTCAAATAATATTTTTATCAAACAAAAAAGAATTTCTTTTTTATAGGAATATATTATAGTAGTTCCTTTTCAACATTTATCTAAGCTTTATCAAATTCAATTTAAAAAAGACTTGACTTTTATAATATAATTTTTAATAATTCTATTGCTGTAAGTTGTAAGGAGTAGATTCTTGGGTAATAAAAGAAGGCCACAGAAATTTTATCAAAAAATTTTGTGGCCTTTTTTAATAAAGACCAAAGGCTATTACAACTTACATCAAATAATCAAAGAGAGGAGGTGAGTTGTAATGGCCAAAGGTCGTGTTAAATGGTTTAACGAGAAGAAGGGCTATGGATTCATTTCGAGAGAAGATGGAAGTGATGTGTTTGTCCATTATTCTGCGATCAAAAAGGATGGATTTAAGGTCCTTTATGAAGGTGACGAAGTAGAATTTGAAATCTCTCAAGGCCCGAAAGGTCCCCAAGCAACAAATGTTACCATTAGGGGGTAATACAAAAAATCTATATTAGCTTTAAAGAAAAGGAACCCTGGGTTTTTAAACCTAGGGTTTCCTTTTAGGATTCACAAAATTTGAGATTAGGAGATAATCAAGTGGGAGAAATAAAATCAACATTAGATTTAGCATTAGAAAGACTCAAAAAGATCGGAATTACTGAAAAAGAAAGAGAAGAAATTAAACAGAAAGAGATTCATCATAAGGCTGTCGGATTTTCCAACAGATTTATGGATGGCAGCCTCTCTCTGCATGAGATTCAAAAAGAAATCGAGAGAATGGATGAGAATACAAAAAAGAGGATAAAAGAAATCCTTCTTGCACAATTGATTGAAGGACTCTCTTTGAAAACTCACGATGAAAGATTATTTGCAGGGATCGAGTGGCTTAAGGAAAAGGATTTGAACGAGATAAAAGAAGAATTTCAAAATCTCCTCATACAATTTGAAAAAGAAAAAGAGGAAATAATTAAAAATGTTAAAGATCAATTAATCGAATCCCTTCGAAGAATGGGGATACAAGGAAGTGCTATTGATGTAAATATTGAATCCAGCAATCTATGGAGACAACAGCATGAGAAATTAAATAAAATCTATCAAGAAAAACTAAATAGAATAAAAGACAAATTGAAGGTTTGATATAAATGAATGAAAAAATATGTTCTAAAGATAAGGGTAAATATTTTGCCGGATAAATTCAAAATTCTCAAGAACCATCTCTCTTCCTTGAACCATTTCTCCATGACCTGCGAGCACTCTCTCTATATCAAGCTTGGCAATTCTCTCGATGCTTTTTACAAGTAAATTCGAATCTCCCTCAATAAAGTCAGTTCTTCCAACTCCTCCATAAAAAATTAGGTCACCCGTAAAAATGGTCTTCTTTTCTGGCCAATAGATTGAAATTGAGCCAGGGGAATGGCCTGGAGTCAAAAAGACTAAAAAATCCATTCCATTTATTTTTAGTTCTCCTTCCTTAAGAAAAAAATCAATTCGGTATTTTGGAACGGATTGGCCCATCATTTCAAATAGGAGCCTTCCGTTGTCTTTGAGATATCTTTCTTCTTCACGGCTCATAACTATTTTTGTATGTTTCTCAACAAATGCCTCTATTCCTTCGAAATGATCAGGATGTGAATGAGTTACAATTACCATATCAATTTGATTGGGGGAAATACCATCTCTTTCCATTTGTCTAAAAAGCTGAGAGATATAACGTAGATGTCCTGGATCAATTAAAATTGAATTATTTCCTTTAATAATATAAGTATTACAATTATTTTCATATGGATTCTGCCAGAAATAGGCATATAAATCATTTTCTATCTTCATTTTCCTATTAGTCCTCTATCTTTAGTATTTCCTTTACATATTTGACGCATCGCTCAATATCATACTCCCTATACAAAGAAATCTTTTGTGCCTCAATCGAACCCTCACCATGAATTGTTCCAACATAACCTTCTCCTGCATATCCTGTTGCTGTTAGATCCCTGATAAGCTTCATTACCTTGAGACGATTAACCGTTCTCACACCTTTTCTCCCCCCAAGGTAAGTCTCAATATAATCCCTCGTTTCTGGATTCATATAATCAGCCTCAGTTGGACCAGTAACAACTAACCCTCCTGCAATCTCTTGAACTGCCTTAATTGAATCATGATAACGGGTAGCAAAGAAATGTTTTCCTATATTACTAAGAATAGGGTTTGGATAGGCTATCCCATTTTCTGTGATTATACATTCCCAAGCTGCTGCCTTTGCAAAAGTCCTTATAGTTTCAGCATAGATGATAAGTTCAGTAATCTTATCCCTAATATGGGATGCCCTTGCCACTCCATTATAATCTGCAATCAATTGAGCTGCCCCTATCATTACATCCGCAATTGGAGGTTTATAACAAATACCTGTAAATCTATGCCAAGTGGCAAAGCAATTGGCCAAAGGACCTGCAAACTCCCATTCACCATCCATAAAGATTCTCTCTTTGGGAATAAAGACCTCATCAAAGATGGTTAAAGCTTCCAATGTAATATGCCTTGAAGTGATAGGATAATCAAACCATGAGATATCCTCGAGCTCAGGTCTACTAATAATTTTTATCCCTTTTGTATTAACCGGTATCCCAAAGGCAATACAATAATCACGATCAGCCTCTGTCATAGCACGAGTCGGAACGACAATCAATTCGTTTGTGATTGGGGCAGAGGTTGTATGAACCTTTGCTCCTTTCACAATCACCCCATCTTTATTTCGATCTATTACCTTCAAATAAAAATAAGGCATTGACTGCTGGGAAGGAAGTAAACTTCGATCGCCCTTAACATCTGTAACAGCTCCAGCCATGCTTAGATCATTTTCTTGAAGATACTCTCTATACTCTGAAACCCTCTTTGAATAATCTGTTCCATTCTTTTTATCCATCAGATAGGTAATCATAGCAAGAGCGTTGAGAGCATCTGTGCCAATTTCTTTCATAAAAAGGATTATTGCATCTCCATACTTGGTAGCAGTCTCAATCAATTGACGCCTTGTCAATAAATCCTCTCCGGACCTTGGAACCTCAAAATATCGCCTAATCTCACTTCCTGTTTTTGGCGAACGTGTGACCATCAGATCCCAAAGCCCTTCCTTTTTATGAAGCTCATAATCTATAGCTCCATGGTCAATTGCCCTTCTTAAGATTGGATGTTTTGTTACATCATCAACCCTTTTGCCATGGATATAAACTTCCCGACCATCTCGAAGACTTTCAATGTATTGTTTTGAATCCCTAAGTGCCATAAAAAATTCTCCTCTTTTTACATTCCCATGCCACCATCAACTTGAAAAACAGCGCCTGTAATATAAGATCCTTTAAATGCCAAAAAACTTACCAAACATGAAACCTCCTCAAGCCTTCCAGGACGTCCCATTGGAATTCTGGAAAGTTCCTTTAATACTTTTTCTTCTGTGTTAAATAGGGGAGCAGTCATATCTGTTCTTAAAAACCCTGGAACAACAACATTTACAGTAATATTCTTCTTTGCAACCTCTTTGGCCAATGATTTTGTAAAACCTATTAAACCCGCCTTTGCCGCTCCATATGCAGTATCCCCAGGATAACCATGAAGTCCAACATCAGAAGATATATTTATGATTCTACCCCACTGCTTCTCAATCATATATGGGATAACATATCTACAGCAATTAAAAGTCCCTTTAAGAATAGAATTAATAACTATATCCCAATCTTCGGTCGAAAGTTTCTGAATCCTTCCTCCTCTGTGAAGTGCAGCATTATTAACAAGGATATCAAGACTCCCAAAAGTCTCAAGAGTCTTATCGACCATCTGTTTAACCTCTTGTTCATTTGAAACATCGGCTTTGATTGCTATTGCCCTTTTTCCCATTGCCTCGATCTCTCCAACAACCCTCTCTGCCTCATCCGACCGTATCCTGTAGTTTACTACCAAATTGGCTCCCTCTTTTGCAAGATCAATAGCAATGGCACGACCAATTCCCCTTGAAGCTCCAGTGACTAACGCAACTCTTTGAACTTCTACCATATCAAATCACCTCTATCCATTAATGTTTTAGTCTGTCCTTTATAACTTTTCCAGCGGGATTTCTGGGCAAACTCTCCCTAAATTCAATGTACTTAGGGATTTTGAATTTAGCCAGATAACGACCACAAAACTCTTGAATCTCTTCTGGTGTTGCCTTCTCTCCTTGTTTCAACACAATAACGGCCTTAACCTCTTCACCAAAAACAGGATCTGGAACACCCACAGCTGCTGCTTCAAGAACTTTAGGATTTCTATATAATACATTTTCAACTTCAAGACTCCAGATCTTTTCTCCTCCACGATTAATCATATCTTTCATTCGATCAAGTATATAAACATAACCTTCTTCGTCAATCCTTGCTATATCTCCCGTATGTAGCCAACCTTTGCTTATTGTTTTTTTAGTTGCCTCAGGATTATTCCAATATTCTTTTAGGGTCTGACAACCTCTTATTAATAGTTCACCTGGCTCACCAAAAGGTAGATCATTCCCGTAATTATCAACAATTTTTATATCCATGAGTGGGATGGCACGTCCAACAGAACCTTTATGGCTCAATGCCTCATGAATACTTGTTGTAGTTAAAGTCATTCCACATGCCTCTGTAAGTCCATAACCTGGGCAAAGATTAAGTTGGGGTAACTTCTTTAAACAAAGCTCTATTAATTCCTCAGGGGTTGCTGCCCCGCCTGCTCCATATAGCCGAAGTGAAGTTAAGTTGTAACGGTCGAACTCTGAATGATTTAACATGAGCCATAATATGGTAGGAACACCAATCATTGTTGTGATCTTCTCTTCTTCAATAATCTTTAAGGCATCGAGTGCATTAAATTTTTTCATAAAAACCGAGGGAATTCCTGCATATATTGCCCCACAAAAATCCATAACCAGCCCTGTGACATGGAATAGAGGAACTGGACATAAATTCTTATCTCTTCCTGCTTGCCAATCAAATAGCTCACAAATCCACATTGCCTCTGCAATTACTCCCCTATGAGAAAGAACAGCACCTTTTGGTCTACCAGTTGTTCCTGAAGTATACATGATTACAGCACTATCCATTTCATCTACTTGAATTTCAAATGGTTTATGTCCTCTATTTTTTAATAAATCTCTAAATTCTTCTTTCCCTGTTATAATTATATGTTCTACATTTCTAATCTCTGGTTTAATTCCCATGATGATTTCAAGAAATTCATCTTCAATAACGACGATCTTCGACCCTGAATCATTGATTTGAAAAGCTGCCTCTTCTCCTTTATAGGCAGTATTCAAAGGAACAGCAATAGCTCCAATATTGACTAAGGCAAAAAATAAGACCCCAAATTCCCATCCATTTCTCAGCATGAGAGATATCCTGTCTCCTTTTCTAATACCGTATTGATGATAAAGTCCAAAGCAAAGATTATTCACGAAAGAAGCAAACTGATTATAGGTTAGTCTATTATCAGGGGTAATAATAGCCTCAAATTCACCATTTTTTGCAACTGTATTTGCCAAAAGTTCGGCAAGATTTTTTGGTCTTTCTGTATAAACGAGCTCATTAAATCCGGCTGGATTAGGTATTTCTGAAACTTTGTATTTTGTCTGAATTTTTCTTATCTTTTCTATCATCGTTTATCTCCTAAACACATTTATACTTTTTAACAAAAGCTTGATTCTTCTTCTATTAACATTAATTTTATTTCATTGTTCTTGGCAAAAAGAGAGCGATTTCTGGAAAAGCTACAATGATTCCCATAGCAATTAAATACATAAAAACAAATGGAAGAATACCCCTGAAAATCTCTTCCATAGGAACTTTTGTAACACCTTGAACAACATACACATTAATCGCAACTGGTGGGGTTATCATCCCTAATTCTGCCATCATACAAACCAGCACACAAAACCATATTGGATCGTAGCCCAATTGGATAATAACAGGAAAAAAGACTGGTATTGTTAATAAAATCATACCCAGTGTATCGAGAAACATCCCCATGGGGATATAGAGAAGTAGCATACCGATTACAATTCCAATAGGAGGAACAGGTAAGCCTGTGATCCATTTGCTTACCATAGCAGGAACTCCTGCTATTCCAAGGAATGTATTGAATATGCTTGCGCCAATAAGAATAAACAACATGTAACAGGTAATTTGAGCAGATTCCCCAAGGGCTTTAAGGAAGGCAGAATATGGCATCCTTTTAATCAGAGCAAGAACAAAACCGCCAAATGCACCAATACAACCTGCCTCAGAAGGTGAAAATACACCAAAGTATAAACCCCCTATGACTAAAACAAAAAGTCCTATCATTCCCCAAACACCTGTTAAGGATTGAACCCTCTCTTTCCAAGAAAATGGTCTACCTGGAGGACCAAGTAAGGGATTTCTTTTACACATAATAAAGATCAATAAAATAAAGAGCCCAGAAAGCAAAAAACCAGGTAGGATCCCAGCAATGAATAAAGCTCCAACAGATGTTTCAGTGATAAGTCCCAAGATAATAAAAATTGTGCTTGGAGGAATAAGAATTCCGAGCGTGCCACCAGCAGCGATCGTCCCGGTAGCTAATCGTGAACTATAATTATATCTTTTCATTTCAGGAAAAGTAATTGTTCCCATAGTAGCTGCTGAAGCCAGGCTTGACCCTGTACAGGCAGCAAAAGCTGTGCAGGCAGCCATTGTGGCAAGGGCAAGACCTCCAGGTAATCTTGACATCAATTTATATGAAGCATCAAAAAGGTTTCTACTTATTCCTGAATAAAAGGCAAATTGACCCATAAGTGTGAATAAAGGAACTGCACAAAGAACAAAAGAGGCTACTTGAGCATAGGGATTTCCACCCAAAAGATTTAACGCAGGTAAAAAACCTTTCAAAAATACCATTCCTACAAATCCAACTAAAGCAAAAGAAAATCCAAGAGGCAAACCCAAAAATGAAAGAAAAAGAAACGATGCTATGGCTAAAAAACCAATCGATAGAGGTGACACCTTACCTCCTTTCTCTTAATTCAATAAGATCTTGAAACATTTGAACTATAAGGACAATCGACAGGAGCAAAGCCCCAATAGGTACAAGGAGCTGAGGAAGAAACATCGGTATCTCAATTGTTGGAATTCTTCTACCCATATGCCAATAACCAATCGTTAATACCCAACCCCGCCATAAAATAAGGATTGAAATAAGGAGGGCACAGCCATTTGTAAAAAAATTTAAAAAGGTTTGTTTTCGCACTGAAAGACGAGAGATAAAAATCTCCATTCTCACATGTGCCCTATTCTCCTGTGTATAGCCCAGACCAAGAAGAACAATGGCAGGAAGAAGAATCTCAAAAATCTCAAATGTCCCAAGAATAGGATGATTAAAAAGATATCTCCCTATCACATCAACTGTGCCCAGGATCATCATAAAAAATAGGAGAATCAAACAAAGATTTTTTATTATTCTATTAATGAAATGGGTTCCTTTAGCTAACCATTTTATTATCTCAATCATAGGTTAATCTCTACTATCTCTTATTCTACTTTGGCAAAATGAATGGCTCTTTAACCCCAAGCCTCTCAAGGATCTGGTAAAGATCGGTAAGTGCCTTCTTAGCAGGAAGTCCCTTGGCTTCTAACTTACTTACCCAAGCATTAAAAACAGGCGTAATCATCCTGTCAAGCTTTTTCATTTCTGTCTCACTCCAGACAATTGTCTCTACCTTATTTTTACGTGCAAAGGCAAATCCCCTCTCATTATATTCGTCAAATGTTTTTGCACCAAATAGAGAAAGCCTCTCCCAGTTCTCTTCAATATACTTCTTCCCCGATTCAGGTAATGCGGCATATGGTTTTTTATTCATAGCCCAGGTCTGTGTTGTGGTGCCAATATTTGTCATAATTACATACTTTGCTATTTCTCCAATCTTGAAGGCAACAGCCATATCTCCACATGCCCAAGTGCCATCTATGATCCCCTTCTGAAATGAAGTGTAAATCTCTCCTGCAGGCATACTTACAGGTACTGCACCTACTGCCTTAGTTACTTCTACATAGGTTGGAGAAGGACATCTAAGCTTTTTTCCCACCAGGCCTTCAACGCTTGTAATCTTAGCATTACTCCAGAGTTGATAAGGGCCTATGCAATGATAAAATAGAAACTTCACATCTCCATATTCCTTGTCACAGTAGCCTTTCTTAAATATCTCTATCATCGCTTTTGTTAATATTTCAGCCGATGGATAACGTAGTGGCAGCTCAAACATCTCTGTAAATGGAAAAATTCCAGGTGTATAGCCAATATTAAACTGACCAAAATCTATAATACCTTGAACTAATCTTGTATAAAGTTCAGGAACAGGACCTAATGCTGAGGCTGTATGCCAGTTAGTCTTTACTAAACCGCCTGTAGCCTGCTCTAACCCTTTAATAAACTCGGGCCCTATAATTCTTGCAGGAGGTGTCATTGTCGGTGTCCATGTTTCCCCTGTAAGAGTAATAGGTTTTTGAGTTTGTGCTTGAATATTAAGAGATAAAGATAAAAGCCCAATGCATAAAACCAAAAATATTAAAATCATTTTCATATAAAATCTTTTTTCCATCTCTCTAACCTCCTTATTTAATTGAATTTTTAGATGAGTTTTGTTTAAAAATATCCCCCACTTCTTTCCTAACAAAAGCTCTCACCTCCTTTCAATCACCATAGCATACCCTAAGCCTCCTCCTACACAAAGTGTTGCAAGGCCTAAAGAAAGATCTCTTTTTATCATCTCATAAATTAGGGTCACAACAAGCCGGCATCCTGTTGCACCAACAGGATGACCCAGTGCAATACCACTTCCATTTACATTAACAATCTCTCTATTTAGGCCAAGCTCCCTCTCACATGCCAAGTACTGAGCAGCGAAGGCCTCATTTATCTCAATAAGTTCTATATCTTTTAAACGAAGACCCAATTTATTTAGAACCTTCTTAGTTGCAGGAACAGGACCGATACCCATATAGGAAGGATCCACTCCTACTATCGCATAACCGACGATCCTTGCAAGTGGTCTAAAGCCCAACTCTTTTGCCTTTTCTTCAGACATAAGTAAAACCAAGGCTGCCGCATCATTTAGGCCTGAAGAATTCCCTGCTGTAACTGTCCCATCCTTCTTAAAAGCAGGAGGTAATTTTAAAAGCTTTTCAAGTGTTGTATCTTCTCGTGGATGCTCATCCGTATCAACCATAATGGGATCACCCTTTTTCTGTGGAACATAAACTGGCGTAATCTCATCCTTAAACCTTCCCTCTCTAATAGCTCGGCAAGCTCTCTGGTGACTTAAAAGTGCAAACTGATCCTGTTCCTGTCTCGAAATACCATACTTTTCAGCCAAATTCTCAGCTGTTAATCCCATTCCTGCTCCAATAGGATACTCTTGCATTGCTCTCCAGAGCATATCAATCATTTGGCCATGTCTAATACGCTGACCCCAACGTGCAGTGGTCAATATGTAAGGAGCATTGCTCATACTTTCCACTCCTCCAGCAATTACAACATCCACATCACCATCACGAATGGCTTGAACCCCACAGATAATTGCCTGCATTCCAGAGGCACAATTGACCACAATTGTAAAAGCAGGAATTTCAATAGGAAGACCACATTTTACCAAAGAAATTCTTGCTACATTTTGATCCAAAGGCTCAAAACAGTTTCCCATAATCACCTGCTCAACATACCTCTTCTCTAAACCAACCTTCGAAAGTAAAGATTCCATCACAATAGTGCTAAGTGTAACTGCTGAAATCTCTTTCATTGCTCCGCCAAAATCACCAATAGGAGTTCTTGTAGCACTAACAATAACCACCTCTCTCATCCTATCTCCTCTCTAATCTATTGTTACCTTTCTAAGAGCTCTCGAGCAATCGTATTTTTTTCAATTTCTTTTGTTTCCTCATAGATCTCAACAATCTTTGCATCTCTATAAAAACGTTCTATATCATAGTCAGCAATTTGATTTAGGCCATAAGACCATTTAGGACAATATTCTTAAAAGATTTTACATATGATTTCCCATCAATCTTATCTCTATTCATTGACCATTGAAGAAGTATACCATCATGAAACGCAATGAGTATAAGGGCTGTAAGTTTAGTATCAAGTTCTTTCTTGAAAACCTTTTCCTTCTTTCCCTGTTCAATCAATTGTGAAAGGAACTTTTGGTATTTTTTATAAATTCTTCTTATCTCGTACTCGATAGGATGGTGAGCCCCAACAAGCTCTGCTGCCAAAGTATCAAATGATATACAAAGTTCCCTATTATAATATGCAAAAGCTGCATTATAACGGAAATATTTTTCAAACTTTTCGATTGCCCTACCTTTTACCTCTTCTACACTTTGAATTAAATTATCTAAAAAACGTACTTCATATTCATGGATAATCTTCTTTAGGAGGTCCTCTTTGCTTTTGAAATGCCAATAAAATGCGCCTTTAGTTAATCCAGCAGCACGAGTGATCTCGTCAATGGATGTGCCGTGATATCCTTTCTCCAAAAATATCTTCATAGCTTGTTGGAGTATCCGGTCGCTTGTAAGATTTGAAGAAAGTAATTTAGGCATTTCAAAACTTTCCTCTATTTACATACTAAACGATTAGTACAATTTAAGTGACTACATTCTATCAATTTAAAATTTTTTGTCAAGAAAAAGTTGAAACCTTTGATATTCATCCTTTATAGTAATAAAAAATACTTCAAAGGAGATTGGGATGATTTTAAAACAGATCGAAGTAGGAAGTTTTGCAGTATTTTCCTATCTAATTGGAGATGAAGAGATAGAAGAAGGGCTTTTCATCGATCCCGCAGATGATATTGATGAACTCCTTTATGAGGCAAGATCAAAGGGGTTAAAAAAAATTAGATATATTGTAAATACCCATTCTCATGTAGACCATATTATGGGAAATGCTGAGATGGTCCGTAAGACAGGAGCAAAAATAATAATCCATGAAGATGATGCAAGTGGCCTACTTAAGACTCCTCCATATCTTCTTGAGATGTTTCGGGCTAAACCTTCTCCTCCTGCTGATATCTTAGTGAGAGAAGGAGATATAATTGAAGTGGGCAATATTAAACTCAGAGTAATCCATACACCAGGCCATTCTCCTGGAGGTATGTGTCTTTATATGGATGGAGCGGTATTTACAGGAGATACACTTTTTGTTGGGTCCGTTGGAAGAACAGATTTTCCTGGAAGTTCTTGGAGAGAGCTTGAAAGATCAATACGCGAAAAACTTTATGTTCTTCCAGGAGATACAGTTGTTTTTCCCGGTCATAATTACGGACCTACACCTACATCAACAATTCAATATGAAAAAAGACACAATCCCTTTGTAAGGGGATGAAAAAAACGCTTTGAAAAATTATTTATAAAGTTGGGTAAACCCTTGTGGCTTACCATTTTTTAACGGTGTTCGGTAAGGGATGAATCCTTCCATGTGAAATTTTTTGAGGGGCAAGATTTCTCGCATTCGCTCGAAATGACAAAAAGTAAAATTCGCTCGAAATTACAAAACAAAAAATTGCAGGGTAAGCCTTTAAGGCTTATCGTTTTTTACCACTTTATGATAAGAAACAAGCCCTTACCCTAAAGTAAATTCTACATGCCTAAAAAATAAAAAGGCGAGGTAATGATTATGTCGCCTTAATTTTTTTAAATTTTCAATAGGTTAAATCGTTTTCTTTCTCAATAGGTTAAAAAGACCTATGCCGAAAAGTCCACTACCAAAAAAGAATAGCAGGTTGTATAGGAACTATATTTATTCTCTCACCCATGGGAGATAAAAGGAATGGGAAAAACCTGCTGTAAAGACTTCTCCAATAACCTGGAGCAGAATATCGATATGTCCAATGAGCTGGAGTTGATCTTCATTGTAGGGTTCGCTCACATCACCCGAATGAAGGATGCAAAGACCATCCATTTAGAAAACAAATGCAGAACCTCTGAGACTAATATTGGTTGGATATTCACGATCTCGAAGGATAATCGCTCTTCCCTTAGCCAATCCAACATTATTGTGGTTTCCATGCTCTCGGCCTACTGTTACAATATGAGGCCAGACCTCTGGCATTGGAAATCCCATAGGTCCAAAAGGATCTGTAATAATCTTTGTTCCAGAACTGGAGATAATTTGAAAGAAGGAATGCCCAAACAACTTAATTTCTATCATCCCAGACGAAGAAGCAGGCTGAAGAAAATAGCCACCAGTAATAATATTAGGTTGATTTAAGTAATTACATTTTATAAAATGAGTTTTTAGAAATAAAATTTATGAAAGATGGAGGTATTTATGCCAACCATATTTTTCTATGGTCCAAAATTGGAGAAGGAAAAAAGAAAGGAAATGATCCGATCATTTACAGAAACAGCAAGCAGGCTTACCGGAATAGAGAAATCTGCCTTTGTAGTTTATCTAAGAGAATCAAGTCCTGAAGATGTGGGTGTTGGTGGAGAGCTTTTAGAAGATAGACTCAAATCAAAATAATAGTTTTAAATTATTTATTTAACTTTTTATCTTTTGGGCTATTTTAATAACTGTTTCTATGTAGGGTTCACTATTATTATAGTGCCATAAAAGCCGCTTCTTCTTTGCCAATGATAGATTCTTTTTCCAACCATGGGATCTAAGATAATTCCCAATGCTAAAGATAGCTTCCTCTTTATTCAATAGCCAGTTCGCTAAACCTTTTTGAGCTTTTGCATAAAGAAGATAACTTGATGGTACAAATTGAGCCATTCCTATTGCTCCAGCATAAGAGCCATAGATCTCTAATGGATCTATATCTTCTTCACGGATGATATTAAAAAAACATTTTAACTCCTTATAGGCCCACTCTGCCCTTCTCTTTGCAAATTGTGCTATTTCATCTAAGGATAATTCTCCATCCTGTTGATAATGATTATAATAAATCTGCTCAATATTTTCTGGTAAGTCCATCAGGGCAATACTTGCAAGTGTTGGAATCACGCGATGCCTTCCAATATTTTCTCCAAATCTTGATTCAACGAGTAAGATGGCGACAACCACTTCTTTTTCAACTTGGAATTGACGTTCCATCCTTCTAAGAATTTTGAGATTCTGCCGGAGAAATCTTTTGGCAGAAAGAATTGACTCTTTCGTTAAAAATTTTTGATAGCGCTCAGGATCTTCTTTCCTTCCTATATAAATCCTTAAGGTTGAAGGATTAAAAATTGCCCTTTCATCTGAAAAGAGTCTCGATAAAAAACTAATATCAAATCCATCTTGAACCAAACGATCCATAAGCGCTTTATAAATTGCAGGAATCTCATTTACCTCGTTTCCAACGGAAACAGATGAGAATAAAATAATTACGACAAATATATAAAAAGAATACTTTAATTTACCACACTTAGATTTCATTGGAAGAGATCTTAAATGTTTTATACGAAATTTACCAAACCTTATCAAATTTTTCAATAAGAGTCTTGATTTTTATTAAAAATTGTTGGTAATATTTTATTTGTATTCTTCGATTGTCTAAAGTAATTGGAAAACGAAGGCAGCGGAGAAACTTATTTTTACACTAAAGATTCCTCAAATCCATTGCTCGTTCGTAATGACATCATAAAAGAACATGTCTACAATGAATAAAAAACTTTTTTAAAGAATATTATACGAGGAGGGAAATATTATGAAGACAAAAAAAGTTATATTATTTGTGTTAGGTGTGATTTTTGTTACTTTATGTTTCAACAATGCAATGGCTCAAGCACCTACTGATATTAAAATTACAACAATTCAAATGCGCCATCAACAGATGGGGGTTGGAATTGAACGTCTTTCAAAGTATATAACTGAAAAACTTAAAGATAAGGTTCGTGTGAGAACTTACCCAGCAGCTCAGCTTTACACTGGTCAGGAAGAAATTCAGGCAATTATAAAAGGTGAAATTCAAATGGCATATGTGATTTCTTCTAATATGGAACCTGTTCATCCAAGTATGGAATTGAAAAACCTTCCCTTCCTTTTTCCAGATGTCGAAACTCTATACAAATTTTTTGATGGTCCAATGGGAAAAAAAATCTTCTCTAATGTTGAAAAGAAAGGGATTACAATGCTTGGGACAGTCTCCTCAGGTAGTGCGGTTATTTCAAATAATAAACGACCACTTGTTAAAGTAGATGACTTTAAAGGATTAAAGATTCGCTCTTATGGACCTATGGGGGCAATTGCTTTAAAGGCACTTGGAGCAATTCCTGTGGTGATAGCTTCTGAGGAAACATATACTGCTCTTCAACAGGGAGTGATTGATGGTGCCCTTACTCCTGGAGTTGTATTTCTTGCACGGAAATATTATGATGTCCAGAAATTTGTTACAAATGCCGGGATGATGAATGCTACTTTAATATATCTTATTGCTAATACAAATTGGTGGAATAGTATTTCGCCAGATATAAAAAGCGCAATATCTGAGGCAATCTCAAGACTAATAAAAGAACAAAGAGCAGAAATTGTCGTCGATGATAAAAAGGTTTTCGACCAGATTAAAGCCAAAGGTTGCCATATAACATTTCTGAGCTCTGCAGAAGAGATGGAATGGAAAAAGGCACTACAACCTGTTTATACAGAGTATGGCCCAAAAATCGGTCTTGATTTAGTCCAAGAAGCACAAAAAGAGATTGAAAAAATTATTAAAGAAAAGAAATAGGAATGAGTTTCAAAGATTACGAGAACATAAAATGTGACATCCTTATAATTGGTGGAGGAGGAAGTGGAGCAATAGCAGCTATAGAGGCTTCGCGCCATTCAGAACTTAAAATCCTCCTTGTAAGTAGAGGGCCAATAAGTCAGAGTGGTTTAACCCCTACAGGAAATGGAGGAACCTCAGCCTCCAAGCCTAAAGAAGATATATTTAAAAGGATGGTTACTGCAGGGGATTTTTTAAATGATCAAGATATTGTATGGCATATGGTAAATAAAATACATGAATCAATCGAAAGGCTCAAATCTCTTGGAATTCCTGTTTTCCCTATGGGTTTAAGGTCAGTATGCATCCCTGGCGTTGAAGCTCTTTCTAAATTGAGAAAGGAATTAAAGAAAAGATCAAATGTTGAACTTATGGAGGATATCCTTATTACCAATTTTATAAAAACAGAAGACCGAATTTCAGGGGCAACTGCTTTGGATATAACCACAGGCCAATTTTTCCTCATCGAACCAAATTCTATTATTTTAGCAACAGGAGGAGTTGCAGGCGAACTCTATCCATATACAAGTAATAACCCTTTTGGTATTTCTACTCATGCAACAGGCACAGGACATGCTATGGCCTTTTTAGCAGGTGCAGAACTCATCGATATGGAAATGATACAATTTGTTCCCGTACCAGTAGAAAACCGCTGTCTTAATTTAAGATATTTTCCTGAATTTTGGAAAGGCCCTTATATCAATCGTCACGGTGATATTATAGAATCGAATATAGGTCAATACCTTGGTGAGTCATACTCTCCTTATTTTGTTAGAAAAATTTTTAATGTCATAGAAAAAGGGGATGGTCCAATTTATATAGACAGGCGAAATATGGGCTTGGAAGACTGGGACTTTCCAATAAGTAGTATGATTAGGAGAAGAAGATTTATTCGTTCACTTGGAATTGACCCCTTTGAAAATAAGATTCAGATTACAATAGGATCACATTTTTGCATGGGAGGAATTAAGGTAAATTCAAAATGCGAAACAAGTATACCAGGCCTATATGCAGCTGGTGAGGTAATGGGTGGCGTACATGGCGGAGTGAGACTTCCAGGATGTAGCTTTGCTCAGATGATAGTTTTTGGATTTGAGGCGGGAAAAGAGGCTTCAAAATTTGCAAAAGAAAACGAAAGACCAAAAAAATTAGCTACTCAAGAAGTTATAAAGGAAGAAAAAAGGGTTTTTGGATTTTTTGAAAATAGAAAGGAATTATTTTCATTAGGAGATATTAAGAAACAATTAAAAGATTTAATGAAAGAGTATGTTTTTGTCTCAAGAGAAAAAAATGGACTTAAAAAGGCAATTAACGAAATAAAACTCTTAAAAGAAAAAGCACTTCGTATAAAAATACCAGCGTTTAGGAAATTTAATATTGATTGGATAAATTCAATCGAATTTCTCTCAAGCATCCAATGTGCTGAAATTATTGCTGAGAGCGCACTTTTCAGAGAGGAAACTCGGGGATTTCATTATCGTCATGATTTTCCTAAAAAGAAGGATATACCTGAGCACACACTCGCCAGATTTGAAGATGGGAAAATTGTTCTCTCATCATTTCCTGTATTTCTTGAAAGAATGAAACCGGAGGAAAATTGAATACTAAAATTAAAGCCCTTGTTTTCAGGTTTAACCCAGAAAAGGATAATAAACCCTATTATGCTGAATATAATATAGAAGTAAATGAACCCTTATCCGTTCTTGTCTTACTTAATAAGATTCAAACTGAAATTGACCAAACCCTAAGTTTCAGGGATTATTGTTGTGGATTACAGATGTGTCGTTCTTGTATGGTCAAAGTGAATAAAAAAAAGAAACTTGCCTGTATAACAATTGTTAAACCAGGTGAAAGGATTATTATTGATCCCATATCTTTTCCCGATCTTCATGTAAAAGACCTTGTAGTTAAAATGAATGAAGGAGGAATGGAAAAGTAAATAGTGGTGCGTTGGGATAGAATAGAGAAATGGATTGCTGCATTAATTGTTTTTTTCTCTCTTTGCCTTTCATTTTATAGTGTGGTAGCTCGTTATATATTCCACTGGTCACTTGATTGGTCTGATGAAATTGCTGTCTATGGAATTATATGGGCTGTTTTCTTCGGCATAAGTTCTCTAATCAAAACAGATGAGCATGTGCGTGTAGATCTATTTATAAGAAACCTCTCGCCAAAAAGACAAAATATTATACATCTCTATCATGCATTTCTTTGCCTCGCATTTGTCATTGTAGTTGCCTGGGGAGGTTATTTAATGGTTAAAAAGGCCTTTGCTACAGGCATTACCTCTGAAAGTCATCTTAAATTCAAGATGTATCTACCTTTCCTCATTATGCCAATAGGCGGTCTACTTTTAATTATCCGGATGGCGGAAAGAATCTTAAATTTGGTAAAAAAGTTAAAAGGGCAGGAAGCATGGAAAGATCCTTTGGTGACAGGGTTGATAGGATTATCAATAGTCCTTATCTACATATTGACTACAAAAATAGAGGTTACTCTTGCACTTCTTGTAATTCTCCTGGTAATGCTTTTTCTTGGAATGCCGATTGCTTTCAGTCTTGGAATTGCTTCTCTAAGCTGCCTTCTCTTTTTTAATATGATCAAGCTTGATGGTATCGCACCTAAGATGTTTTGGAGTGTAAACAAATTTGTATTGATTGCAATCCCTTATTTCATTGTAGCAGGAAATCTTATGATGAAGGGAGGCCTTGCAAGGCCTTTGCTTGAGCTTGGTTATGCCTTATTGAAAAAAATCGATGGCGGGCTTGCAATAGCTGTCATGTTTGCCGCTGTCATCTTTTCATGTATTTCAGGAGTTAGTGCTGCCCTTGCAGCAACACTCGGCATTATTGCTATTCCCTGGATGATTGAGAAAGGATATCCTAAACGTTTTTGTATGGGTTTAATTGGTGCTGGTGGAACATTGGATATTTTAATTCCTCCTTCTACTATTTTAATTCTCTATGGTGCAGTTTCAGGAGAATCTGTATCATCTCTGTATATTGCTGGATTCCTTCCGGGTTTTCTTCTTGGGGCTGCTATTTCAATTGAAATCTGGCTTATCTGTAAAATAAAAGGTTATGGTAAAGTTTCTGAGGAAGAAAGGTTTTCTTTAAAAGAAGTACTTCAAAAGACAAAGGCCTCGTTCTGGGCCCTTATCATGCCAGTCCTTATCATGGGAGGTATATATAGTGGCGTATTCACTGTGACTGAGGCAGCTGTTGTCTCTGTTTTTTATGCTTCTCTTGTCTGTTTTGGAATTTACAGAAATGTTGGTTTAAAAGAAATCGTCTCTATCCTGAATGACTCGGTTGTCCTCACATCAATGATATATTTTATAATTATGACAGCAACACTTTTCGGTTTCTTGGTCACAATGGAACAACTTTCTGATCGTCTTCTTTCTTTAATCTCTTCAGCTCAAATTAAACCTTGGCAATTTCTTGCTATTATGAATATCTCTATTTTTATTATGGGAATGTTTCTTTCCCCAGGATCTATAATTCTTATTGTGATACCCCTTGTATACCCCATTCTTCAACAGCTTGGAATTAGTGGAATTCATTTTGGTATTTTAATGACTATCAATATGGAACTTGCCTTTCTTACACCACCTGTTGGTATGCATCTATTTGTAATGAGTGCAGTTTGTAAAGAACCTGTTACTGAGGTGGTAAAGGCTGTAATGCCTTTTCTCATCCTCTTATTCATTGGTCTTTTCTTTATCACCTATGTACCTTCAATCTCACTTCTTCTTTTAGGAGGAAGATAAATCATTAAACAAATAAAGAGGTAATACTATGCCATATACAGCGGTTGAAAAGATTTTAATGAATCATTCGGTTAAGCCACTTGATCATGTTTCACCAGGGGATATTGTAATTGCTCGTATTGATTATGCAGGAATGCATGAAGGATTTGATGCGAAAAAATATGAACAATTTACATCTCTTGGTGAGATGATAGGTGTATTCGACCCTAAAAAGGTTGGTATGTTCTTAAGTCATCATTTTTGTACTGCCCATAGTGATGAACTTGCAGAAAATCAGAAAAAAACAAGACAATGGGCAGAAAAACTTGGCATAAGGGTTTTCGATTTTGGCTCGGGTATTGCACATATAATTATAATAGAGGAAGGTTTGGCTTACCCTGGTGCATTATGCGTCTTCGGTGATTCCCATACTCCTGCTTATGGGGCTGTAGGTGCTATCTCTGTCCAGTGTGGGATTGAAATGTCTCATGTCTTCTTAACAGGAACACTTTGGTTTAAAATTCCACAAACTCATAAATATATAATTACAGGAGAAACTAAGAAAGGGGTATATCCACGCGATGTAATCCAATATATTGTAGGAAAAGTTGGTATGGATGCCTCTGTTTATAAATGTATTGAATGGAATGGTCCATATATACATGCTCTTCCTGTCCCATTGAGATTTCCATTCACACTCATGTCAACTGAGCTTGGTGCAAAATGTAGCTTTATAGAACCAGATGATATTACACTTAATTTTTTAAAAAATAGAGTAAAACATCCCTTTGAAATTGTGAAAAGTGATCCTGACGCAGATTTTGAGAAAGTATTCCATTTTGATATATCTGACCTTGAACCTCTTATATGTGCCCCTTCCTCGCCTGATAATACGAAACCTCTTGTAGAATGTCTTGGGGTAAAAATTGATCAAGTTTGTATAGGGACATGTACCGGTGGAAGCATCTATGATATGAGAGAGGCAGCAAAAATCATGAAAGGCAAAAAGGTTAAGGCAAGAACATTAGTTATTCCGGCCACTCATGAAGTTCTTAGGCAATGTGCTGAAGAAGGTCTTCTCCAAATATTTATCGAAAGTGGCTGTAATCTTTTCCCTCCTTATTGTGGCACTTGCCAGACCTTAAGCATTGGTCATTTAGCCCCAGGAGAAATACAGATGCATCCTGGCCCGAGAAATTGGGTGGGAAGGACAGCAGAAGGATCTTATACATATCTTGCCTCTCCTGCAACATGCGCTGCCACAGCAGTTGAGGGAAGGATCGCAGATCCAAGAGATTATATTTAGGAGGTCATCAAGTGTTAGAAAAAGGAGAATGGATAATTGAAGGAAATGTTTGGAAGGTTAGTGATAATGTAAATACAGAGAGCATTACGCCAAGTAAATGGCTTCATGAAGGCCGTGAAGCAATCATGGAACATATAGGGGAGCTTTTAATTCCTGATTTTCCCAAAAAAGTTAAAAAAGGAGATATATGGGCAGGTGGTTCAAATCTCGGTTGTTCTTCATCGAGAAATGCTCCTCTTTTTCTCAAAGAAAAAGGAATAGGAGCTATTGTTTGCGAAAGTGCCTCAAGAATATTTTATCGTAATGCCCTGAATTCAGGTCTTCCAATTTTTGAAATTGGAAAAGAAATAGAGAAGATTCATATGGGTGATAAATTAAGAATAGATGTAAGAAAAGGAGAGATAAAAAACTTAACCACAGGAGAAGAGATAAGGGTAAAACCTTTTCCAGATTTTATAATGGAAATTCTTGAAGCAGGTGGAATTAATCAGTATATACTAATGAAAAAAAGCGAATATAAACTTCTGAAATGAGGGGTGATGATGTCTAATAAAAGCAATAAGTTAAAAAAGGCAATAGAGCTTATGGAAAAAAAGGATCTCGAGGGGATGATTATCTTTTCCAATGGAACATGCAGTATCCTAAAGCCAAGCTATCTTCATTATTTTTCTGAATTCAGGCCAATGGGACAAAGAAATGCAGCAATATTATCAAAATCGGGTGATATTGTCCTCTTAGTAGAACCATATTGGGATAAAATTCGCGCTTCGAAAAAAAGCTGGATCAATGATGTAAGGGGTGCAAAAGATTTTACAGAAGAACTAAAAGAAATCCTAAGAGAATTAAATATAAAAGGAAGTATAGGCCTTGTGGGTTCAAAAGAGTTTCCCTTTAGAATCTATGAAAATATCAAAAATAATTTAAATATTATTCCTGCTGATGAAATTATTGAGGAGATTGCTAAAGAAAAAACTGAAAGGGATATCGAACTTATAAGAAAGACTGCCCGAATTGCTGATTTAGGCGCAGAGGCCTTTATAAAATCCTCAATTGTTGGGATTCGTGAATATGAACTTTCTGCAGAGATTGAATTTGCAATGAGATCAAATGGGGCGGATGACATTTTTATACTCTTAAGTTCAGGGAAACATAATTCAGAGATGCATGAGCCAACAGATAGAAGGCTGAGAGAAGGAGATATTATTATTTGCGAGATTACCCCTGTCTGCGAAGGTCAATTTATTCAAGTTTGCAGAACGGTTGTACTTGGAAAACCAGATCCAATTTTAATTGAAAAATATCGTATTTTAATTTTTGCATTAGAAGAATCTTTAAAAGAGATTAAGGCAGGTAAGCCTGCCTCCTTGATACCGATGATAATGAATCAGATTATTAGCAATAAAGGTTATTCTAAGTATTGTGCTCCACCTTATATGAGATCAAGAGGACATGGTTTTGGTGTTGGTTCTATTGCACCAGGACCTGAAATTGATGAGAAGATGGAGACGATTCTTGAAAAGCATCAGGTCCTTGCAATCCACCCAAATCAATATCTTCCTGAGACGGGTTATTTAGCTTGTGGTGAAACTGTAATGGTCACAGAAGAAGGTTACGAAAAACTTACAAAAACTGAAACAAAGCTATACATTAAAGAGGTTTGATGATGGAAACTTTACAACCTACTTTAAAGAATGGCAGAAATGTTTGGGATAAAATCAATATGCCCGAGGAGGAGTTTCGGGAAAGAATCAAAAAAATAAGAAGAAAAATGAAGAAGGATGGTATTGAAATTCTCCTTATTTATGGATACGGACTTAATGAATATGGAAATTATTGTTATCTTAGTAATTTCATTATAAGACTTCCACGTGGCGCGCTTCTGATCCTTCCACTAAGAGAAGAACCATGCCTTATATTTGAAGGGGCTTCTCGAGGAATCCCTTCCTTTAAAAAGATGACTTGGGTTGAAGAATTGAGGGCAGCTGGAGATGTTTCGAAGGAATGCTTAAACTATTTAAAAGAAAAAAATCTTATCCCTTCAACAATTGGTTTTGTGGGTATCTATGAACTTATGCCATATGGTCAGGTAAAGTTTTTATCAGAATCGCTTGGCCAATCTAAGATCGTTGGGGCAGACTATATCATTAAAGAGATAAGGATGGTGAAATCTCAAAAAGAAATCGACCAGATTCGGCGTTCTTCAAGAATTATTTCAATGTGTTTTAAATTTATTACAGAAATTAAACTTAATAAACCAAATGAAAAAATGCTTGAGGCCCTAATCTATCGAGAGGCAAGGTTAGAAGGGGCAGAGGATGTAAGGATTATGATCGCCAAACCTAAGGAAAATGTGTGGGCATTTAGACCTATAGAAGATTTAGAGATTTATCCTGGTGAAACAATCATTCTTAATCTTTCTATTGAGTTTGAAAGATATTGGGCAGAAGCATCAAGAACATTTATTTTAAATGATCATCTCTTATCGGAATCAAGATCCGATAGATTCTATAGTCTCTATGAGAAAATTCTTAAAAAATTAAACCCCAAAAAAGAGATCTCTCAATTCTATAAGGAAATGATGTTTGAAATAGAAAATGAAGGTTTAGTACCTATCCTTGACTTTGGTGTTGGAGAGGCAATAGGTTTAAGCTTAAAGGAGACTCCTTTTATAACAGAAGAAGAAACTAATAGCTTTAAAGAAGCAATGACCTTTTCCATAAGACTTTTAACAAGGGATGAAGATCTCGGTGCTCGGATGCTTGGTAATACGGTTTCTATAAATAAAAATGGAACAGAAATTTTAACTTCATAATGGAGTTTTTCTTATGACCATAGTAGAAAAGATTTTGGCAAGGGCTTCGGGAAAAAAGAAAGTTTCTGCGGGTGAATATGTAACTGCAAAAATTGATATGGCAATGATGCCTGAAAATTTCAGATTAATTCGTAGCATCCTTGCTGAGGCAAAAGTTAAAGAGGAGTCATTTCATCTTTGGGACCCTGAAAGATTTGTTGTCGTAACAGACCACCGTGTTCCACCAACAACATTGGCAACAGCAGAAAATCATAGGATAATTAGAGAATTAGTTAAAAGTTTAGGAGTAAAATATTTCTATGATGTATTTTATGGGATCTCACACCAGGTAATGATAGAGCAGGGACATGTAAGACCAGGAGAGCTCATTGTAGGTGCAGATTCCCATACCACAACTTATGGTGCATTAAATGCAGCTGCAACAGGTATTGGTGCATCTGAGATGGCTTATGTCATCCACACAGGTGAACTCTGGTTCAGAGTTCCAGAAACAATAAGGTTTGAAATTAATGGGAGACTTAAAGAATGGATTCACTCAAAGGATATTATCCTCTCAATAGCAGGAAAATATGGAACAGAAATAGCTCAATATAAAGCGATTGAATGGACTGGTTCAACTATTGACGAAATGTCTCTTGATAGCCGATTAACCATGGGAAACATGTCGGTTGAACTTGGTGCAAAATTTGGAATATTCCGAGCCGACCAAAAAGTATTGAATTATCTTAAAGACCGAACCACTAAAGAATTTATTCCTATAGAAAGCGATCCTGATGCAAACTTTACTGAAAAATATTCCATCAATGCTTCAGAGATAGAATCTATGGTTGCGTTACCTCATAATATAGGGAATGTAGTTAAGGCAACAGAAGTTAAAGATATAAAGATAGATCAGGCTGTTATTGCCTCGTGCTGCCATGGAAGGATAGAAGATCTTGAAATAGCAGCAAAATTATTAAGGGGGAAAAAAGTCTATCCAGGTGTAAGGTTCTATATAGCTCCTGCTTCATGGGAAATTTATAAAGAGGCTCTTAGAAAGGATTTATTTAGCCAATTTATTGAATCTGGGGTAATGATTGGCCATCCTTCATGTGGATTCTGTACAGGCATTCAGGGTGTACTTGCACAAAAGGAAAGATGTATTGCTTCGGTTCCAAGGAATTTTAAAGGAAGAATGGGCAGTACTGAGGCAGAAATTTATCTTGCCTCTCCTGCTACAGTAGCGGCATCCGCCATTTTGGGTAGAATTGCTGATCCAAGGGAGGTACTCTAAGTGACAAAAGTAAAAGGAAGAGTCCGCAAATTTGGTGATAATATAGATACAGATGTGATTGCACCAGGCCCATTTCTTCAACTACCTATTGAGGAAATGAAAAAATATACTTTTTCTCCAATCCAACCTGATTTTTATAAAACTGTTCAAGAAGGGGATATCATTGTAGCTGGAAATAATTTTGGATGCGGCTCAAGCAGAGAACAAGCAACCTATGTTGTTAAAGCACTTGGAATTCGATTCATTGTTAGCGAGTCTATCGCAAGAATATTTTTCAGAAACTGTATTGGGTTGGGGATATATCCAATTATCTCTAAGGGAGTTAGTAAGATTTTTGAAGAAGGTGATGAAATAGAGATCGATTTTACAACTGGAGAGATCAAAAATTTAAAAACAGGTAAAAAAACCTCCTTCGAACCACTAACCGGAACACCTTTAGAAATATTAGAATCAGGTGGAATACTATCTATATTGAAGAAAAAAATCGAGAAGGAGGAATAGGTTATGATTTATTTATTCCTATTCCTTCTCACATTAAATTCTATTTTTCTCCAACTACCATTTGGGCAACCTCCTGAGGAGAAACTTAAAGAAGAAGAAACTCCTGTTAGGGGATGGAAATTAATAAAGTATTTCGGAATCCCTCCAACCCAATATTCGAGAGTAAGTAAAAATATTATAAAGGCTGAGAGTCTTGGGAGTCGAGCCTCACTATTTAAAGATGTTGGAGAAAAGGAAAGAGAATTTTTCATTCTTTCATGGAGATGGAAGATATCAAATGTAGTACGCTCCGCTATTGAGACAAAAAGGGATCGTTTTGATGCAGCCGCTCGAGTAATAGTTGTATTTGGAAAGGGAAAGGCATTTGGAAATAGAGAAAGAAGTTTTGGGATATTTGGAATGAAAGAACCGATTGGATTAAAAATTGAATATATATGGGCTACTCGAAAGCCAAAAGGTGAAATCTTCGATCATCCTGCAGAAAGAAATTGTAAAGTCTTCGTTCTTGAATCAGGTGAAGAAAATGCGGGAAAATGGGTTTACGAAAAAAGAAATCTCAGAAAAGATTTTAAAAAGGTATTTGAAGAAGAGTTTCCTGGAGTTATTGCAATTGGAATACAGACCGATACAGATCATAGCAACGAAATGGTCACTGCTTATTACTCAGAACCTACCTTAAAAAGAAAATAAAAACCACAAATTAAATTCTCTTTTTTTCATTAGTAAATTAAAAGCAATTATGAAATTTAATAAAATTTTTTAATTAATATTGACAAAATAAGAAAATGTATTATATTTAAATCAATACCTAAGGGGGGTAGGGTATTAATAAGGAAAATATTAAATCTGATATTTTAATAATCTCTCCTGGGAAAATGAATCCAAATCGAGAACAATTGGTTTTGTAAATGAGGAGGTTTAGTAGCTTTAGGCAATGAGGATTTCCGAAAAGAGAAAGGAAAGTTAGAATTTCTAATAAATTTGGTTGCATATTGGAATGAAAAAAAATAAAAAAGGCATTAAAGATGGGAATTGAGAGGCAAAAAAAGGAAATTTTATTGAGATTAAAGAGAATCGAGGGCCAGATACGTGGTATCCAGAGAATGATAGAGGAGGATTCACCTTGTCCAGATATACTAAATCAAGTTGCTGCCTCAACTTCTGCCCTTAAAAAGGTTTGTTCGCTAATCATTCACACCTATACGGAGGAATGTTTAGATAAAATGAAATCGGAACCTATTAGCCAACAAGGAGAAACTTTAAAAGATTTTCAAAAAGTTATATCCCGATACATTGATATAGCATAAGAAAGGAGAATTAAATGTTATCTACTAAATTAAAAGTGAAGGGAATGAGTTGCGCTCATTGTGTTGCATCTGTTAAGAAAACTCTTGAGAATATAGAAGGTCTTGAAAATGTCCATGTTGATCTTAAAAAAGGAGAAGTAACCTTCGATAACACAAAAGCAATAGCAATAGAAAAAATTAAAAATGCAATAGAAGAAGCAGGATATGAAGTTACAATTTAAAGACTTAAGAAAGGGGGATTAAAATATGCCTATATATGAATATCAATGCGGGAGCTGTGGAAATATTTTTGAGAAGTTTCGAAAAATTAACGAAAGTGAGGATTCCTTAAATTGCCCAAAATGTGGCTCTAAAGACATAAAAAGGATCTTATCATGTTTCTCTTACGCAAGTGATTCAAGTTATTCTTCATCTTGTGGATCTTCGGGTGGATCAACTGGATTTAGTTGAGTATAGGTGACACGGCCGTCGGCCGTTTAGTTAATAAAAAATAATTAGACCTACTTTTTATAAGAAAAAATCATGAGATTCGTTGTCCATGAACATCATGCAACGCATCTTCATTATGATTTTAGACTCGAGATCTCAGGAGTCCTTAAATCTTGGGCTATACCTAAGGGGCCGTCTATGAATCCAACAGATAAAAGGCTTGCTATAATGGTAGAAGATCACCCGATTGAATATGGTGAATTTGAAGGCATCATCCCTGAAGGCCATTATGGAGCAGGACCAGTGTTAATATGGGATAAAGGTGAATTTAAAACCGAGGAAGATCCCGCAGAAGCCCTTAAAAGGGGAAAACTTCGTTTTCATCTTAATGGAAAAAAATTAAAAGGTGGTTTCTCCTTACTAAAGATGAAGGGAAGCGATAAGAATTGGCTTTTAATCAAGAACTATGATTCATTCTCTCAAAAGGATTGGGAAATTAAGCAAGAGCTTACTTCGTCGAAACGAAAAAAATTAAAAGAGAGAATCCCTCCATGTGAGGCAAGTTAATTTCAAACCTCAAAGATGTTGAATTGTTCCTGATGTAGACCTGGTTTTCCTTTTATAATAATCTTTTTTCTCAATTTCTTTTCCAGCTCCTCAATTCCTGCCCTTTCCTCTTCATAAAGCATATCTGCTACCTCTTGATTGACCTCTACCATAATATGTTGACCTCCTAATTCTGAAGCGGTTCTCTCAATCTCTCGAAAGATTTCATAGCACACGGTAGTTTTGGACTTGACCATACCTGAGCCTTCACAATAGGGACATGGTTCCCCGAGGATCCTTGCTATATTTTCACGCGTTCTCTTTCGTGTCATCTCGACAAGACCCAAATCTGAGATCTTAAAGATATTTGTCTTCTGACGATCTTTTTTTGTTGCCTCGACAAGTGTTTGAAGCACCTTTTCACGATCCCCCTCCCTCTCCATATCAATAAAATCAATTATGATTATACCACCAATATTTCTGAGCCTTAACTGGTAAGCAATCTCCTTTGCTGCTTCAAGATTTGTTTTAAGGATAGTATCAGCTAAATTTCTTTTCCCAACATATCTACCTGTATTTACATCGATAGCCACAAGTGCCTCACTCATATCAATTACAATATATCCCCCTGATTTCAGCCAAACCTTCCTACCAAGAAGCTTATCAATCTCCATCTCAATACCATAGGCGTCAAATATTGGCTCCTTATTTTCATATAGAAAGATTTCATATTTTTGTTTTGGCATATAGGTGTTGATGAAGGATATAATATTTTCGTATCCCTCTTTTGAATCGATAATGATTCGATTAACTTGAGGAGATAAAATATCTCGAATTACCCTTAAAACCATTGTTAGATCACTATGTATTAGGCAGGGAGCTGTAACAGTATCCTTTTTCTTTTGAATATTTGCCCAAATATGAAGAAGAAACTCCATATCATTTCTAATCTCATCCAAATCCGCTCCTTCACTGGCAGTCCGGACGATAAATCCACCCGTTGGAGGTTTAATTGATTGAATGATTTCTTTAAGTCTTCGTCTTTCCTTTTCATCCTTAATTCTCCTTGAAACACCTATATGATCGACCAAAGGCATGTAGACGAGGTATCTTCCGGGAAGTGTAATATGGGAAGTAATGCGGGTACCTTTTGTTCCAAGTGGTTCCTTAGATACTTGGACCAAGATCTCCTGGCCTTCAAAAAGGAGATCCTCTATTTGAGATGATGGATTATAAGAACTTATCTCTTCTCCCTGAAGACCAATTTCTTCATAATCTTCTATGCCGCCATAAACATCAGAAATATAAAGAAAGGCGGCCTTTTCGAGGCCAATATCGACAAAAGCCGCCTGCATGCCTGGTAATACCTTTATTACCTTACCTTTATATATATTTCCAATAATACCACGATCCTTAGTTCGCTCAATATAGAGTTCTGTCAATACTTTATCTTCTAAGAGGGCTACTCTTGTTTCATATGTTGTCATGTTAATGACAAGCTCATTCATATTTTTTCCTTCTTAATATTGTTAAACTTTACCATTAGCATCTATCCCAACTTTACGACTCTAAAAAGCAGCTCTGAATCTTTTTCTAAACCAATTATAGCTTGAACAATTTCAGAAGCCTTTGCCATTTTCCCTTCTTTATTTCGAAGGATTAACTCAATTCCCCAATCAGATGAATCCCCTTTCACTTCCATTGATTCGATAAGTGGACGAATATCAAGAAGTCTTTGGCCACTTTTTCTCTTCTGATTGATAAAGATACTCTTCTTCTTAAGTGCTTCTTCAATCTTAAATACCACCTCATCTCTTGAAAATAGGTGGTCTAAATGAATCCAATAGATAGTCTTTTCTGGCGTAATAAGACTGAAAAAAGCAGGTACCTCACGAGCCTCAATCACTTCAATTCCCTTTGGAAGAGCTTGATTCAATCTATTCATAACCTCATCAGGAGTGATTCTTGCTTCCAGCTCTATATCCAAAAATTCTGACAAACTCTCCAATCCAACCGGAAGTGCTGTTGAAAAAATGATCCTTGGCATTGGATGAAAACCTTCTGAAAAACAAAGAGGAAGTTCTGCCCTTTTTGAGGCCCTATAAAATAGATGAGCGAGTTCAAGGTGACTTAAAAATCGCATATCTCCAACTTTTTTAAATCTTAGCCTTATCTTCCTTTTAATCCTATTCTTCCTTAATCCACTTGCCTCTTTCTTCTTGGTTTTAATCTCCAATTGTCCCCCTTCTTTTATAACAATTTTATCCCCATTACAGAGGCCACATCTAAAGCAGTCTTTACAAATACATGATGGGCTTACTTTACCTACCAATCCATTTTCATATTCATTCCATAAAAACTCTTTCTTTATTCCTGTATCAATAAAGTCCCATGGAAGCTCCTCTTCAAATCTCTTTCTCTTTTTATAGGAACTAATATCTATCCCTTCTTTTTCAAAAGCCTCTCTCCAAATCTGGAATTTGAATTGTTCGCTCCAACCATCAAAACGGCATCCCCGCCTTTGTGCTTCAATCAATACTTTTGAAAGTCTTCTATCCCCCTTTGAAAATATTCCTTCAATATAACTTAAATGAGGATCCTGCCATTTTAAATGGATATGACCTGCCTTAAGTCTTGATTTTAAAAAATTAAGTTTCTCCTTCATCTCTTCAAGGGAAATTTGGGATTCCCATTGAAAGGGCGTATGAGGCTTTGGAACAAAAGTAGATACACTCACTGTCACATTGGGATGCACCTTCTGTTTGCTGCCCAGGTTAAATATCTTTTTTGAAAGATCTACGATGGCCTCTAAGTCTTCGTCCCTTTCTGTAGGAAGGCCAATCATAAAATAGAGTTTTATATTTTGCCATCCCTTAGAAAATATATCTTGAACCCCTTTAAGCAAGACATCTTCATTTAATGGTTTATTAATTACATTACGTAACCGCTCAGTAGCAGCCTCAGGTGCTATTGTGAATCCTGTCTTTCTAACTCTTTTAATCTCTTCTGCAAGAGAGCTTATAATATTCTCAATCCTAAGAGATGGAAGAGATATAGCTACCTTTTTTGATTCCCATTGATCCATTAATCTTGTAAGTAATGAACCAATAGAAGTATAATCTCCGGCACTTAAAGAGAGAAGGGAAAATTCTTCGTATCCTGTATTTTTTAATGAAACCCTTAAGATTTCCTCAATTAAATTTGGGTTCCTCTCTCGATATGGTCTATGAATAAAGCCTGCTTCACAAAAACGGCAACCTCTTTTACAACCACGAGCAATCTCGATACTTAACCGATCATGGACAACCCTCATATAAGGAACAATAGGAGCTGTTGGGAAAGGGACCTGATTAAGATCTTTAACAAGCCTTTTTTGAATCTTTTCTCCCCTATTATGTTTACTTGGAACATATACTCCTTGAATTTTGGAAAGTGAGGTCAATAAATCATCCTTTAAAAAATTATTATCCTTGCTCTTTAAAACGACATCACAGATCTCAAGTATTACCTCTTCACCATCTCCAATAACTAACGCATCGAAAAAATCAGCAATAGGTTCAGGATTAAACGTAGATGGCCCTCCTGCAATAATAAGAGGAAAGGCTTCATCCCTATCCTTCGAAAGTAGAGGAATATTTGAAAGCTCAAGCATGTTTAAAACATTTGTAAAACATAGCTCATATTGGAGGGAGAAGCCAATGATATCAAATTTATTCAAAGGGAGGGAAGACTCAAGAGAAGAGAGGGAGATCTTTTTTTCCCTAAGAATATTTTCCATATCTATCCATGGAGCAAACACCCTCTCGCATGCAACCTCTTCTCTTCCATTTAGAATATGATAAAGGATCTGAATCCCAACGTGGGACATTCCAACTTCATAGACATCTGGGAAGGCAAGACAGAATTTCAGTCTAACCTTAGATAGGTCTTTCCTAATAGCGTTTATTTCTTGCCCCAAATATCTAACAGGTTTAGAAACACACAATAAATATTCTTTCAATATCCCGTATACCTCTATTATTTTTTAAACCCTTCCCCTACTGTAAAATAATACTTAAGACCTTTATTATGAGGGAAAAAGATTAATTATTAAATAGAGCAGTCTTCAATGCTCGTTAAAGATTTGTTATAAAAATCAATCAATTCTGCTATATTATCTAAGATTTAGAATATAACAACTTTAACTTGTTGTCAATTTTTTACCCCATAATTTGACTTTATCTTCAATAATATGCTATTTAAAAAATTAAAAAAGATACGTATTCAGGTGGCTTTTAGCCTGAAAAGGGAACCTCGTGAAAATCGAGGACGGCCACGCCGCTGTAATCGGGGACGAAACCTGCCGATAACCACTATCTCTTGAGGCAAGAGATGGGAAGGGGCAGGTAAGTAGGTTGATCCGTAAGTCAGAAAACCTGCCTGAATGCGCTTCACAAAAGGTCTTCGGTGGGAGACCGTGAAGAAAGTATTTTAAAACCCGGTCTTTTACTGAAGATCGGGTTTTAAATTTTTAAAAGCTTAATGAGAAATAAAATGAATGGGTTGACACTAAAATTTTTTCTTCCAATATCCGTTAGCGTACATCTCTTTTTCTTTTTTATAATCTACTTGCTTTTCCCAAATTTTAATAACCTAAAAATACCCTCGATTAATAATATTGATATAGAACTCTTAACACTTCCTTCTTTGGAAATCTCTCCTAAAGAAAAAACAATATCAAAAGAGGTCAATAAAATAAAGTCTTCCGAGGTATACCAATTTGTAAGAAATGATAATTACAAGATAAGCTTTGCAGAAAAAGAAGACCTTTATGAGATTGAAAAAGAGGATTCAATCTCAAAAGACTTGGAACCAAAATCTCAAATATTAATGAAAGAAGCCAAAAAGGATTCTTTAAAAAACATTACTCAAAATAAAGTGCATTTCCCTGATGATGAGGAAGCTATTAATAAAAATGAGATTATTAAAGAAAATACCTTATCTCCCCCATTTCCTAAGGAGGATTTAAAAAAAACAATTGATATAAATTCCAATTCCCAAAATGAAGAAAAGGTATTTAAAGAACCTACACCTCAAGTGGCAATGGAGCCTCCATTAAATTTAAAAAAAGATTTAATTCAAATAGAATCCCAAAAATTTGTTGAAACAAAAAAACAAATAGATATATCCACTTTGATTGCTTCTAAAAACAATGAAACAGAGATAAAAAAACAGAGCATAGAAAATTTAACTATGGAATCCAAGATTCAAACCATTGATAATTCTTCATCATTAAATGCAAGAAAATATTTAAAAGAAGATAAAAATTTGAAAATTCAAAACAATAATATTCAAAGTACTATTTCGGAAGATGTTTCAAAAATAGTGAAATATCCTTCAAGTTCTGAGAAAATATCTGTTTTTACTCAACCAAGATACGCCATAAACCCAAAACCTATATACCCTTCTGAAGCAAGAAAAAGGGGGTATGAAGGAGAAGTTCTTTTAAGGGTTGAGGTTCTTTCCAATGGCCAGGTTGGAGAGATTGAAGTAAAACGTTCATCAGGATATAAATTGCTTGATCAATCTGCTATTTATGCAGTAAAACAATGGCGCTTTATTCCTGCTACGAAGGATGGAGAAGCAATTGATCTTTGGGTCAATATACCGATTAAATTTCAGCTCAAATGATATTAAATCAATCTAACCCTTTTTTAATATTAAATACTAAATCCTTTAAACTAAGAGGAAAACCAACTTACAATTTGAGTTGGGTCATTAACATCACTATTCTTCTCACATTATTTTATCTCAATACCCTCAATGCCTTCCCATTAAGATTTACAGATGAGGTGGGTCGCGAGGTTATTCTGAATTTCCCTCCAAAAAGAATTGTTTCATTAGCTCCAAATATCACGGAGATCCTATATGCACTTGGTATTGAGGAAGAGATAGTGGGAGTTACTGTCCACTGTAACTATCCCGAAAAAGTAAAGGAGAAGCCAAAGGTTGGAAGTTTTATTAATATTGATTTTGAAAGACTTATTACCCTAAAGCCAGACCTGATCCTTGCTACTGCTGTTGGGAATACGAGAGAAATGGTTGATCGTTTAGATAAATTAGGATACCCTATCTATGTTATCTTTCCAAAAAACATTCAGGATATTATGCAAAGTATTTTGAATATAGGACATATTGTGAATCGCGAAAAAGAAGCCTATGTAATGATAAATGAAATGAAGTTGAGACTGAATCGTGTTTTGGAAAGGACCAAGGGGCTTGCACGACCTAAGGTTTTCTTACAGATTGGAGAGGCCCCTATTGTTACAGTTGGAAAAGGGAGTTTTGGAGACGACCTTATACGTCTTTCAGGTGGAGAAAATATTGCTGGAAAAGAAGAGCAGAGATATCCCCGATTAAGCATGGAGGAGATAGTAAAAAGATCTCCTGAAGTGATTATTATAAGCTCAATGAATCCCAAAGGGGATTACAAGAAGATTCTTTATGAGTGGTCACGTTGGAAGATCATTCCTGCAATAAAGAACAACCGGATTCATCTTATAAACTCTGATCTAATTGATAGGCCATCGCCAAGAATCATCGAGGCTCTTGAAGTGATTTCAAGAATTATTCATCCTTCAGCCTTTGATAGATAAATTTATCTTTTAAACTTTATGAAGATCATTACACTGAAAAAATTAATTTTTATATCTTTGTTCTTTATACTTTTATTGCTGGGGATTATCCTTCTATCAGTTACATTGGGAAGTGTGAAGGTTCCTGCCCTTAAGGCTATTAACATTTTATTTCAATCTATCTTTGGTATCGAAGGGAGACTGGATGAAACAGAACGGCAGATAATTCTTACATTAAGATTCCCAAGGATTATAATGGCTGGGCTTGTAGGTGCAGGTCTATCTGTTTCTGGAGCTACTTTGCAGGCACTATTAAGAAATCCTTTAGCTGATCCATATATTCTTGGGGTTTCAAGTGGTTCAGCAGTTGGAGCAATCCTTGCCATCATGTTAGGTCTCAGCACACACTCCTTTGGTCTTCCATTAGCCTCTTTTTTAGGAGCAATAATTACCACTATAGTCGTCTTTTATTTTGGAAGACAGGATGGAAAGATTCATCCCAATACATTACTACTTGCAGGAGTCATCATTGGTTCATTTCTTTCATCCCTTATCATGTTTTTTATTTCTATCTCTCCTAAAGAGGAATTACATACCATCATCTTTTGGTTAATGGGAGACTTTAGTTTCTCAAACCTTCAAGCGATTTCAATGATATTTCCTTACCTACTTTTAGGGATAATAGGTATTTATGTGTTATCCCGTCCATTAAATTTAATTCTATTAGGTGAGGATACAGCAGTCCAATTAGGTGTTGATGTTGAAAGAGTTAAAATGCTCTCTTACCTACTGGCTTCTCTCCTAACAGCTGCCTCTGTTTCATTCTGTGGTCTAATAGGATTTGTGGGATTAATAATCCCTCACTCTATAAGGCTTCTTTTAGGTGCAGACCATCGTATTCTTATACCTACTTCAGCACTACTTGGGGCCTCATTTCTTATTGCCTCGGATACTATTGCACGAACATTTTTAGCTCCAACTGAATTACCTGTAGGAGTTATTACGGCCTTTTGGGGAAGTCCTTTCTTTATCTACCTTTTAAAGAGAAGAAAGGTTGTTAGAACTTTATGATTGATGTTAAATCGGTTTACTTCCGATATAAAAAAGATTGGGTTCTAAAAGATATCTCACTCCAGATCAAAAAGGGAGAATTCCTTGGAATCATTGGACCAAATGGTTCTGGTAAGACAACTCTCCTTAAAATTCTTTATCGTCTTATTTCTCCTGAAAAAGGAGAAGTGATGCTCAAAGAGTTCCCCCTTCGGAGGATGGATCGGAAGGATATTGCAAGAAGGGTTGCTGTAGTTGCTCAAGAAACACATCTTCTTTTCCCATTCCGTGTGATAGAGATTGTATTGATGGGGAGACATCCTTATCTCGGATATTTTATGTTTGAAACAAAAAAGGATTTAGAGATTGCTAAAAAGGCGATGGAATGGACAGAAATAATCTCTCTTTCTGATCGATTTATTGATGAACTCTCTGGAGGAGAACGTAAAAGAGTCTTTATTGCCAGAGCCCTCGCTCAAGAGCCTGAAATAATACTTTTGGATGAACCTACAGCTAATCTCGATATCCATCATCAAATGGACTTTCTTAATCTGATAAAGAATCTTAATAAAGAAAAGGGTCTTACCATCATCATGGCCTCTCACGACATGAATATTGCTTCGGAGTTTTGTGACCGTTTAATTCTTCTGCAAGAAGGAAAAATTTTTAAGATAGGAACTCCCCAAGAGGTAATTACTAAGGAAAACATTGAAAGGGTTTATGGGTGCAAGGTATTGGTTGATAAAAATCCCTTTTCAGGATCTCCCAGAGTAAATCTAATAAGAAATATTTAAACAAAATCTTGGGGATTATAAAAATATTATTACCCACTAATCTTTTCTTATTTTATGTCTCAAAATTTTTTACTTGACAAATAATAAATTTAGAGACATAAAATAATTGAAAGGAGGTGTAATATAATATGGCATGCGGAACAAAACATCCAAAGACAAAAAAGACAACAAAAAAGACAAACACAAAGAAAAAATAAATAGAATTCAGAGAATAAATCAATGAAAAAAATTCTTTTATCATTGATACTAATTTTTTTGATTATTTTTTTAAACAATGGAATTGATGCCCAAGAACTTATTTATTCGGCAAAGTCAATTGATTCGATTGCATGCAATGAGTTTGGTATAGAGGTTTTAAAAACAAAAAAGGAAGCTCCTAATTTTATTCTTAAAGATTTAAATGGGGATAAGGTTTCATTAGAGAAATTAAAGGGGAAACCAATTTTCCTATTCTTTTGGGTTAGTTGGTGTCCAGCTTGTAAAGAGGATTTAGTTTTAATTGAAAAATTCCTTAAAGAAAAGCAAGATTTTATAAATATATTTTTAATTGCCATTGATGGTGAACGTGAAAAAAAGATAAGGGAAATAATAAAAAGGAATAATATATCTCTTCCTGTATTATTGGTTTTCAAAGAGCCGATAATGGATGATTATAGTATTAAAGGATGGTTTCCCCAAAGCATACTGATTGATGAAAAAGGTCTTATAATCGGTAAGATAATTGGCCAAAGAGATTGGAGTTCAAAATCAGCCTGGAAATGTTTACAGGAAATTTTATTTAGTAAATAAAAATTTAAAAATTATTTTCTCAATTTAATAATTTCTTCCTCTAATTCTTCATAAAAATCTTTTTTTAAAAATTTAAAGCTATAGACGAAATTATCAAAATAATCAAAAGGTTGTTTAGTAAAACTACCATTTATTGGCCTCCACTGCGTACACACAAAAGATATAATCCGATTTCCTTTTTTAATTAAATATACTTTTGATTTAACTTTTTCCCCTCTATTTGGATTTTCTCCATCAAAAAAAATGGCTATGGCCTCTCTACCATTTATATTTAACTCATCCTTTTTTTTGATATTTAGATCTATTCCACTATTAAATAAAAAGCGGGAACAATATTGTTCTACCCTTTTTCTTAAATCACGTGAAGATCCATAGGGTGCATCATCATACATTAAAATTGTTTGGCTGGGGAAATCTCCTTTTTCAAATTTTAAAAAACCAAATTCAAAGTCACCCCCCTCCAAATTCTTCATAAGGAACCAACCTTCAGGAGGCTTTTGGAATTCATATTTGTCTAAAAATAAAACTGTCCCTCGATTAGTTTCAATAAGTGTTTTAGGCTTTTCTTTAGGTCTTAAAGTGGCACAACTAAAGTTAATTATACAAATAAAAATTGATATGAAATACAATACTTTAATGGAATATTTTATATTCATATTAATCCCCAAAAATTTTATTTTTGAAATTCTTTTTCAAGCTTTAAAAGGAATAATAATATTTCTTTGTTATCTGGAGAACCATCTTTAATGTATCGAATAATTCCTCTTTTATCTATAATAACTGTTCTTCGACCAAACCAATTGGGAGATCCATCTGGTAGAAAAGGAGCTTCCCTTGAATAGGCACCATATGCAATCCCCATCCAAGGTAATGGATTTGAGAGTAATGGAAATTCTAAATTTAAACTATGAGCAAAATATCGATTTGTAACAACATCGTCCATACTGACACCCAGGACCCGGGCGTTTAGGCGCTCATAGAGATAAAGATCTCTATTATGCGCCTCCATCTCCCCTGTTCAGATTGGTGTAAAAGCCGCCGGAAAGAAAGTAATAATTAAATGGTATTTACCATAATAATCTTTATAATAATCCACCAATCTATCTTGAGTAGAAGGAAGAGTAAAACTTGGGGCTTCATCACCAATCTTAATTTCAGCGCCTGAATTTCTTATTAATATAATAATTGAAAGAAAAACGATTAAATAAATTGAAAAATTCTTTTTACTCATATAACTATTACCACCTCTCTTTAAAAGAATTAGTGTCCATAAAATTTATTAAAAAAATTTTATCAAAAAATAACAAACAAGTCAAATAATCTTCGAAAAAGGAAACATCTCCAATTGTTATATGGACCCATTGATTTCTTTCGATCCTCCAGATACTGACCTTGCGGATGAGTTCTTTGAGGTCTCCTAAGGTATTGTTCCTGAGCCAATCCCTTAGATCTTTGATTTGCCTTCCGATCCTACCCTTCTTATTGACACTATAGGGATTACTGAATGGTGTTAAGTTTCTTGAAAATTAGTTCACTTTTTTCATAAATTTTAGTCCAACCCCGGTTAGTTATAAAATTATCCATTCTAACTTTCTTTATCGAGGTAATAATTATAGAACTCTTCTCATAACGATTAACAGTCAGTTTAAAGAAAAGATCTAAAGTTTCCATTGAAAAACTCACAAATCATAACTCATCGATTATCAAAAGATCTATCCGAGAAAGTGTATTTAGGACCTTTGGAAGCCTCCTTGATAACTCTGCCGATAGCAATTCACCAAAAAGTTAATGAGGCCACCGCTCTCCATAACGAGACAAATGGGCCTTGGAAGAGAATCCATAAACAAGATAAACTCTTCCTTCCGATTGATCAACCTCACCTCCCTTAATACTTCTCCAGGCTCTGGAGAAATGGCTTCACACTAAGAATACTTCTTCCCAATGTCCATAACGCTCATGTAATGAAACTTAGATTTTGAAAACTTCAAGAATGATGGTATGTCGTTACTTCAAGACTTCCTCATCATAGATTTTTTCAAGTCTAAATTTATGCTTGGCCTCTTCATTGGCGAGAAATGTGAATAGTTTCTTGATTTCTTCATCAGTGTTTTTCTCTTTCATATCTTCGTAAAGTTTGAGAGAACGCTCTTCCATTTTCATGGCTACCCTAAGAATCTCGGCATAGGAGAGATCGGGTTTGAATTCGATCTCCATCAGATAGTTGCTAATCATAAGATCTGGAACCTTTTCGATTCTACTTCGAGAGACCTTCTCCATATCGAGGTTTTCGAGGAGTCTTCGGTGACCTTCCTCTTCCTTCGCTAAATCCAAAAAAAGTTCTTTTGCTCCGAAGTGTTTTGCGACTTGGATTGCACTGAGATAAAATTGGTTAGACCGACTCTCCTTATCCATCGCGAACCGGATAATCTCTTGAAATTTCTTCTCGTCCATCGTGGCTCCTTTTTTAACTTTTTGATCTATTTTAATAAACGACTTCGATCGGGTCAAGTGAATTCCGATTTTCATACAGTGAAAAAATATCTTCAAAAAGATAACCTTTAGCTACTCCGATTTCGAAGATCTCAAATCGCTCTCTTCACAATATCTCAACCATTTGACAGAGTTGTTTGGCAATCATGGTGCCCAAAAGGGGGTGAACATTTGGACCTGTATTGTATAATAATCCCCTTCTTTTCCGATTCTCATTGGATTGGATTGATAATAACCATAGGTTTCATGATACAGACACCATTCCATAAATTGAACAAAAGGAATGGCTCCTTTCTTTTCAATCTGGTTAAGAAGAAATCTCTTTAATCCTTCTGGGGGACTTAATTTCTCCTCTTCCATATACAAATCAATTCATAATGATGGTGTTCAAGTTCCACCAGCTACTATCTTTCTTTGCCATTTTCACGGAATATCTTTTCCAGTTATTCCACTCTTCCACGAAAGATATCATGAACCAAGCATTGACCCGTCTGATCACATTCAATCCTTATTCGATCATGGCTCTCATCAATCTTTGGAATTTCATGAATCGCACTTAGATATTCCTATCCCATCATATTCTCCCCTTTAGATCTCATCTTCCCCTTTTCTAAGACGAATTGGACCCTCCTCCGTGGCCGCATGAACCCAATTGAGAGCAGAGATCATATTAGGAAAACCAACCGTAGTCAATCCTAATAGGACGGCATGACGAATCTCTTTGGGAGTGATTCCAATTGCCAGAGCTCTTCGTGTATGGGATTTTACAGCCCCTTCGGAATTTGCTCCAATGGCGATTCCCAATTTGATTAATCTTCGCATCTTCTCATTGAGAGGCCCACTTTGATGGCATTTCTTTGCCAACCGATCGTACTCTTTCTCAATCGTTGGAAACTCTTCCTTGAATCGTTGATAAGAAAACGGTAGTCTATTTTTCTTCATACTTTCCACCTTCCTCTCTATCTAAAGTTATCTTATATTTATTGACCATGTGATGCGGAAAATAAGATTCTTTGGCTTTCCTCAATCCTTCCTCTCCCAAATCCTGTTCTCGATTCACATAGGTAAAATAAGACCATTCATTCTCAAGAAAGGCTTGGTTGATCGTTGAATAAAGACCTTCGAAGGCAGGATTGGCCTTTTCAATATGGATGACGACAGTCTCCGGGTTGAGAGGTTCTCCAAGAGTAAAAGCCTGTATTTTTCCCTCAATAATGATGGCCCCTCCCTTCAATTTTAATTTTTCAAAGGATGTTAATGCCTCTTTTATAGCAATAATTTCATCTGTGAGTCCGAGGTTGACTTCACAATGGCGAAGTTGACACCATTCCTCCTCCAGCTCGAGACATTGAGAAATATAATCTGCAGTAAGGGGAACATATTGATAGGTATATCTTTCTTTAAACTGTTTGATGTGATTTCTCTTTCGATGATATCTCCTGCCCTCCAGCTGGATCAAATCTTTAATCAGATAAACGTAATCGCTCTGGTCTCTATCTAATTCCGCCCTCAGCCCCTCCCGTTTCCAATCGATTTGACGAGCCATCCCTTCCGGAACCCTTAGGATTTGTGGACTATCTGTTTTCTCTTTCAAAAAGTGAATTAACGCTCTTAAACATCTTATCATATCTCCTTCTCCAATGGGAGGGAAAAAAAACGGGAGTCCTTCTTTCTCCCCTAAGAGGCAAAGAAATGAATCCACACGTGTAAATTTAAGGGAATAAGCCTTTCGCCAGATGAAAAGGTTGGTAAAAGTAAACTCTGAGATGAGAGGTGGAACCCTTTGAAACATCTCATCAAAAAGGGGTTTGTCCTCTATCGAAAGATTTTTAAACGAAAGAAATTCCGGAATATCCATAAATTCTATAAAACTTTTTCTTTTTAAAATATGTTCGGCATTGGCTCAAATCTAATTTATAAGAATAAAGAAAAACAGAAGAAAGATGATAAACAACAAAATCTTATCTTCTTATTAAAGTCCATATCCCTTTACAGACAGTAAGCATCTCTTTTAAAAAATCTATTCCTCTTTCAACAAAAATCCATCTATCTTTGTAGTTGCCTTACCAAGTCCTCCAACAAAATTTGTATAAACTCCAGCAAACCCAGCTTTAATTCTATCAACAGGGATTTGCCCCCCAGGTAATTGCACTCCATTCCAATAAATTGTTGCTAATCCATCTTTAACATTAACAATAACCTTTTGCCATTTCGATTCCTTTGGTAATCCTTTTGGGATTTCTTTCTCTCTCCAGAATCTTAAATAAACAGGATAATTCTTTGTATCAATACCCACGTATGCTATGTTAATATTTGGATAAACCCTTTTAAAATCACATACAATTCTATAAAAACTCCCTTTGATTGGGTCTATTAGAAAGGCTATCCCTGAAAGAGGTCCTCTATCATTTTCTGTAACTGGACAATAAATCATTACCTCGAGAGTAAAATTAGAAACCACTTTTGTGACAGCGTAACTCAGACTTGCGAAACCTCCTGCATTGGCATTTTTAAGAATTCCTATCCCATTATCTCCATCAGGAGCTTCTGAATCATTGAAACCTTCTATGTTATCCAGATTAAAATGAGGAAAAAAACTCCAATTTAACTCGGGTTTACCATTTGGGAAATTATCTTTAAATACTACCCCTTGAGAACAAGCGATTGAATATGAAAAGAAAATCGAAAATAAAATATATAAAATTTTCATTTTTTAAAAATTTGATTACCACATCTCATTTTTTAACTGTAAAATATGATTAGAAATCTCTTAAAATCTCCTCATCATAAACTGCCTCTAATTTTTCTTTATGGGTTGATTCTTCTTTGGCAAGTATTAATAGTAATGTTTTTAGCTTTTCCTCAGAAACAATTTTGGCTATGGAAGCATAAAGCTTTTGAGATTTCTCTTCTTTTTTAATTGCCATACGGAGCAAATCAGTGTAATGCATATCCAAAGTATAAGGCACATCTTCAAGAAGTTCGCTTAAGCCAAGTCCCTTAATTTCTTTTAAATCCATTGTTTCATATTTACTTAGGTCTAACTGTTCTAAACTCTTTTTATGTCCATCTTCTTGTATTGCTAATTCTTCAAAGGCCTTTTTAATACCTGGATTAGCCCGTTCTGCAGCCATTCGATAAAATGCTGCAGAATCAGCCTCCCTTCTGATGGCAAATCTCAATAAATCATCAAAGCTTTTTAAGTTCATTTTTTCTTAAAATTTTTAATAAGAATACAATCTAATCAGGCAGTTTCTTTATACCCTTCCATTTCTTAAAGACATCGATTTCTTTTTGGAGTTGGTCTGCTAAAATAGCTCCATGAGATGAAGCTAATAATTTGTACATCTCAATAGTTGTTGCAGCTAATTTATCTTGCGCCCTAAGGATAAAAATTGGTTCATCATCGCCAATTTTTGGAATGTTGATTTTTCCATATTTTCCTGAAATTGCCATTTTCACACCTCCTGGTTATTTTAAATTTGTTTTTAATATAAATGGTTAATCTTTAAATACACCTCACAAGTATAACGGGTTTTGTAGAATAACGAATTACCTTCTCTGCTACACTTCCTAATAGAAATCGTTTCACACCACTTCTTCCATGTGTAGTCATAGCAATCATATCAATTAAGTTCTGATTAGCATGTTCCAGAATCTCTTCGGCATCATTCCCATAACGAACATGCGTATCTACCTTAATCCCTTTAGTTTTTAATTCATCTGCTATCCTCTCAAGATATTCTTCTGCCTCTCTTACAACCTTTACCTGTGCTTCTGTGGGATCAACTCCAGGAAAAGTATGTGCAAGAGCAACACGTAAAAGAGAAATACTTATTTTTAATTCATTAGCAAGTTTTTCTACTAATGGAAGAACATTCTCAGCGCAATTGGAACCATCAAGAGGAACAAGAATTTTCTCTAATTTTTCCATTTTAATATCCTTTCTCAAAATAATATTATTTTTAATTAAAATCTTTATAATACTTTTTAAAATTCGTAAATAAGGTCTTTTTAGTATTTTTTAAATATAAAACCTGTATTTTAAAATTTTAAGGAATTTATAAACTAAACAAAAAGATTCCATTGAGAACGATTTATCAGTTAGATTTTATTTTGTATTTCAAAAATACATAATTTTTTTAAAAGAAATACTGTATCTCACTTATTTACTGAAAATTTTATTTTATTAAAATTAATGTATATAAAAACTTCATTATACCAGGAGGTAAGCGATGAAAAGAAAAATAATCTTCTATCTATTTATTACAATCTTTTTGGTATTTTCTATTAGTATAATAACGGTATGTGGAGAAGAAAAAATTCCTTATCCTAAGGGTTATAGGGATTGGCACCACGTAAAGTCAATGCTTATTTATGATTCAAAACACCCTCTTTTTAACCCTTTTGGAGGTATACATCACATCTATGTTAACAAAAAAGGGTTGGAAGGGTATAAAAAAGGAGGCCCATTTCCAGATGGAACCATTATTATTTTTGACCTCTTAGAAGCGAAGGAGGATAATGGAACCTATGTAGAAGGACCGAGGAAATTGATCGGTGTGATGTATAAAGATTCGAAAAAGTTTAAGGAAACAGGAGGTTGGGGTTTTGATGCCTTCGAAAAAGATACAATGAATTCCTTGGTAAAGGATAAAGGAATAGGTTGCTATAATTGTCATTTAAGCCAGAAAGAGAAAGATTTTGTTTTCTCTAAATATAGACCATAAATAGATAACAATTTTTTAAAACAAAAATAATCAAAACTAATTAGATAATGATAAACTATATTATCAAAGAAGGGGATGGGTAAATTTTTTAAATTAGAAAATCCATTAAAGGAGGTGTTTAGAGATGGCAATTGAGAGATGGCGTCCCTTTGAAGATATAAGAGAAATGGAAAGGATGATGGATGAAATGATGCGATGGCCATTTCGGCCTTGGCGACGCCCACTCATCTGGTGGAGAATTCCTACTGAAGAGGTTGGATGGTCTCCACCTGTAGAAATGTATGAGAAACAAGACAAATTCATCGTTCGAGTAGAACTTCCTGGAATGAAAAAAGATGACGTTGATATCTCTCTCGTCGGGGATACATTAACCATCAGTGGAGAAAGAAAACCAGAGGAGGGGATTAAGGATGAAGAATACTTACGGTGTGAGTTATGCTATGGTAAATTCTCTCGTTCCATAACACTTCCTTCTGCTGTAGATACAGGAAAGGTTGAGGCGACCTATGAAAATGGTATCCTTCTTATTACCCTTCCTAAGGCAGAGGAGGCTAAACCTAAAAAGATCGAACTAAAAGTGAAAGAGGCAAAAAAATAATAGCATTTTATCCATCCCCTTCTTTAGACTTTAAAAAGTTTCTTTAGAATCAGCAAGTTATTTATAAATCATTCCTTTTTCGATAGATTTTTTAATTTTTGCCACCACAAATTGCTTATTCCCACAGGTAAAATTCCCTCTTCTATTGCAACCTCACGAATCGTTTTATTTTCAAAATAGGCCTTTCTTGTTATTTTCGAAGTTTTATCATAGCCCAGGATAGGGGCCAGGAAGGTAGAAAGAGATAGACTTTTTTCAATCATTTCTTCACACCTTTTACGATCAGCCTCTAAACCCATGATACATTTCTCTGTAAAGTTTCTTATAGCATTAGATAAAATTTTGATGGATTGGATTAAATTATAAGCTATCAGAGGCATCATCACGTTTAATTCAAAGTTCCCGCCTAACCCCCCAAGAGTAATCGCCGCATCATTTCCGATCACTTGCGCACATACTTGAATGAGGGATTCTGGTATCACAGGATTGATCTTTCCTGGCATAATTGAGGAGCCCAATTGAATTTCGGGGAGCTTAAGTTCTCCAATTCCACATCGGGGACCTGAGCCAAGCCACCTAATATCATTTGCTATTTTCATTAGACTTACAGCCACAGTCTTTAGTATACCACTCATTTCAACTGATGCATCCCTTGCCCCTTGAGCTTCGAAATGATCTGAAGCCTCTCTGAATTTTACCCCTGTCTTCTTGTTAATGACAGAAATAGCTAATCGGGCAAAATGGGGATGAGTATTAATTCCTGTCCCTACCGCTGTCCCTCCAATAGGGAGTTCCAAAAGAGTTTTTATAGATTTTTTAATTCGCTCAATCCCTAACTCTATCTGACGAGCATAACCCTTAAACTCCTGACCAAGCCGGATTGGTACTGCATCTTGTAAATGGGTTCTTCCTACCTTATAGATCGGCCAAAACTCCTTTGACTTTTTAAGTAATGCCTTATGAAGATCCTTTAAGGAAGGAATGAGTTTTTGGTTTATAAGGAGAACGGATGCAATATGAAGAGCTGTTGGGAATATATCATTGGTAGATTGACCTTTATTGACGTGGTCATTAGGATGAACAGGTTTATATACCCCTTTAGATCCCCCAAGAAGTTCATTTGCACGGTTTGCAATCACTTCATTAGCATTCATATTCGTAGATGTTCCAGATCCAGTTTGAAATATATCCACCACAAATTCGTCATCCAATTTTCCCTCCATGACCTCTATTGAGGCCTTTTCAATAGCCTTTGCTAATTTTTTATCCATTAAACCAAGAATTAAATTTGCCCTAACAGCTGCATATTTTGTTAATCCCAAGGCAAAAATAAAATTTCTATCAAATTTTAAGCCACTAATAGGAAAATTTAAAAATGCCCTCTGGGTTTGAGCTCCATAATAAGCATCTTCAGGGACCTGAACAATGCCTAAAACATCTTCTTCATTTCGATACGCCTCTCTTTTAGACATTTTGATTTGTCCTCCATAAAGATTTGGTAGAGAATTTCTTTAAAAAACCTTTAACTCGATTCAATTTATCATTTAAAATGCCTTTTCGTAACTTTAAGATTCCGTGTGTGGACAATACCCCTTTTGGACATACCCTTTCGCAATTATAAACAGTATTGCAACCCCAAACCCCATGAAGATCATCAATCTTATATAAAACTTTTTTAAATCTCTCATTCCTTGGATCTGCGTAAAAACGATAAGCCTTAGCAAGGATAGCAGGTCCTAAAAACTCCTTATTTCTTCCAAAAGCAGGACATCTACTATAACATATTCCACAATGAATGCATTGGATATAAGGATCGATCTCCTTTCTTTTCCCTTCATCCATAAGATATTCAGAAATGGGTTGTGTACCCTTAGGATTATCAAAGTATGGTTCTATATAGCAATAGTGTTTAAAGAAGATAGACATATCTACAATGAGATCATAGACCAGGGGAAAATTTGGGAGAGGTTCAATAAAGAAAGAATCTTCTCCCAATTTTTCGAGTATGGTTCTACAGGCTAAAATGGGTTTCCCATTTATCTTCATCCCGCAAGAACCACAAACCGCACCTCTACAAGAATACCTGAATCCAAGAGATCCATCCTGTTCATCTCTTATCTTTAATAGAGCCTCAAGAAGATTCATTCCTTTCTTTTTCTCGAGTTGGAAAGTCTCAATCCAATCTGAAGGGGTCTTATTTTTATTAAACCTTTTAATCCTGAATGTTAGGAATTTATCCTTCATAGAATTTTAATACTTCCTTTCAACAGGGGGATGTTTCGTTATGATTACTTTTTGATATTCCAATCTAATTTTGTCACTATCTTTAAAAGCCAATGTGTGTTTAAGCCAGTTTTTATCATCTCTATAAGGATAATCAAGCCTATAGTGAGATCCTCTGCTCTCTTTTCTTTCGAGTGCTCCTTCAACAATCACTTCTGCTATGTTTAACATACTCTCAAGATCAAAATACTGTATAAGATCAAAATTGAAAGCAAGAGTTTTTTGCCTGAGTCGGACTAATCTGAACCTTTCTTTTAGAATCTTGATATTTTCCTTTGCCCAAAGCAATTTCTTTTCTTCCCGGAATATCCCCACATGGGTAGTCATAATACTTCTTAGTTCGTCCCTAATTTTAGAGCACGATTCCTTACCATCTCTTTCCAAAATTATTTTTAGCTTATCCTCAAATTCTTTAAGATATCTTTTAAAAATCTCCCTATCAGCCTTTTTCTCCACCATTCTTTGGCATGCCTTTTTACCTGCTCTTGCCCCAAATATAATGGTTTCGAGAAGGGAGTTTCCCCCTAAACGATTCGCTCCATGAACTGAAACACAAGCACACTCCCCAGCGGCAAAAAGTCCTGGGATAGAAGTTTCACCCTCCAGATCCGTGGAGATTCCTCCCATTGAGTAGTGTTGAGCAGGTTGAACTGGAAGGGGTTGTTCAATAGGATCAATCCCTGCAAAATTAATTGCTATTTCTCTTATCCCCGGTAGGCGTTCTTTAATCGTTTTTTCTCCCAAATGGCTTAAGTCAAGATGGACGTATCCTTCTTCAAACCCTCTCCCTTCATCAATTTCTATCTGGATAGCCCTTGCTACGATATCCCTTGGAGCTAACTCCAAGAGTTTCGGTGCATAGCGCTCCATAAACCTTTCCCCTCTTGCATTGATCAGAATTCCCCCTTCCCCTCTGGCTGCCTCACTGATGAGAATATTTGTTCCAAATAAAGTTGTTGGATGAAATTGAATGAACTCGATATCTTTAAGAGGGGCTCCTCCTTGAAAGGCTAAATTACAGCCAGAACCTGTATTAATGAGCGCATTTGTTGATTTTTTATAAATCCTTCCATAACCCCCTGTAGCCAGGATAACCGAAGAGGCTCTAAAAGGAACCATCTTCCCCTCAAATAGATTAAAAGCAATAAGTCCTACGCACCTTCCTTGATCAATAATTAGAGATAAAACTATCCATTCATCATATAAAGGAATTCGTAATCGAATGGTCTGCTCAAAAAGAGTATTAAGTAAATGATGCCCGGTTCTATCCGAAATGAAACAAGTTCTCGGAAATTCCGTACCTCCAAAAGGCCTCTGTGCAATTTTACCGTTTTCTGTCCTCGTAAAAAGAGCCCCCCAATGTTCCATTTCTATGACTTTTTCTATAGCCTCCTGGCATAAAATCTCCACAGCATTTTGATCTGCTAAATAATCACTTCCTCTAATAGTGTCCAAGGCATGATTTTCCCAAGAGTCTCGAATCTCTCTGGAAACATTTCCAAGGGCTGCGTTTATTCCTCCTTGGGCTGCACCTGAATGGGATCTCAGAGGATGGACTCTTGAAAGGATTGCTACATCAAACCCAGCCTTTTTTATTTCCAGGGCTGCTCTTAATCCAGCAAGACCACCCCCAACTACTAAAAAGTCATGATCAATTAAATCCATATTAAATATTATAGAAGGAAGTAATATATCAGCCCATAGGTTATTAGGCTAATTATAGTAAATAACCAAAAAAGGAATCTTTCTTTATCTATACCTAATTCAATTAAGAATAACCTAAGACCATAAAAACTATGGAATAAAAATAGAGGGATAAGGATTTTATCAATAACTTCCTCTCTATGAAGTCCGGAAAGAATATCAGAATCAATTTTTCCACTCAGTGCATAACCTGATATAATTTTTATACCTAATAAGAAAATTAAAATTGGTCCACTAATACGCAAGAAATAATATGGAAACATTTTGTCCTTTTGGTCTCATTTTTTGCAGAATATTGTTAAGGGGTAAGCCCTTACTCTACCTTAGATAATTTAAATTTGATAAAAAATATTAAATAAATTGGATGATTTTATTATGAAAATACCCGAAAGAGTTTGTCATTCCAAACATCCTAATGGATGTGAGGAATCTTAAAGACAAGATTTCTCGCTTTGTTCGAAATGACATTCAATAACCACTCAATTAAGCTCTGAAAGATCCCTCAACTTAAGTATTTTAAAAATGAACAGTTTAGAAATTTTTAAATTTAGGATTAAAATTGCTTAAACTTCTCACCTAAGACTCCACAAATTGGACATCTCTCAGGTGGCTTACCAACAACTGTATGTCCACAAACAGGACAAATATAAATTTCACGAATCTCCAAATCCTTCCCCGCTTTTACAGCCTCCCTTGCTTCTGAATATAAAGCCTCATGAATCTTTTCTGCTTCAAGAGCATAATGCATAGAGTTTATAGCCTTCTTTTCGTCTTGAAGTTCAGCCACAGATTTATAAGCAGGGTACATCTCGTTTACCTCAAATCTTTCACCTTCAATTGCCACATTAAGATTATCAACTGTAAGGTTAATTCCATTTAGGGCATTAAGATGATTTGATGCATGAACTCTTTCGGCAAAGGCAATAGCTCTAAAAAGTCGAGCTATATTTTTAAAACCCTCTTCTTCTGCCTTATCTGCAAAGATAGTATATCGCATATGTGCCTGACTTTCTCCTGAAAATGCTGATTTTAAATTGTCATTGGTCATGATATGCATAGCTATCCTCCTCCGTAAATAAAGATTTTATTTTGTTTAATTTTATAATTAGCAAATTATCATACCCCACCTAAAGATCCTGTAAAGATCAATATTTCATTTTTTATCTTTCTTATCCCTTTTATCTTATTTAAAATCCTTTGAATCTCTTCTTTCTCTTCAGGAGTATCAACAATTCCATAAATTCTAATTTCTTTATCCCCCTCAACCTCGAAAAAGATATGAGGTTTCATTAAACCCGCCTCAATTAATTCAGATTCGATTCTCCTTCTAATCGAAAGATTTTCAAGAATTCTAATGGAATCAATTCCACAAGATTTAATTTCTTCAGATCTTGCTCCTTCAATAATCATCTTCACTGAAGATTCTATACTTAATTTATCTGTATTTATGATAAGATCGTAAAGTCTACAGTTAAGCCAATCCTCATCATAGACATACCTTATAAAACTTCTTTTATCATGGTCAGACTGAGCAATTATCTTTTCTGCGAGCTCCCTTGTAACCTCTTTCTCCTCCATAATTCTCTCAATCCTCTTTTGGAGCGAGCCAGTTATCAGAACATGGAATGCACAGTTAAAAGATTGGAGCAAAAATTGTGCCCCTCTGCCAAAAAAGACTGTATTCCCTTTCTTTGCAACCTCATAAATGATCGATTGTAATCGATCAAGATAAATCTTTGGCCTCTCACTAAAAAATCTTTCAATTAATGCCGGAGGTTTTTCATCCAATTTTTTTATGTCAGAAAGAAACCCCATCTCTGAAGCTGTTTTAAATAATTCCTCTTCCCCTAAGAAATAGTAATTTAACTGTTCAGCTACCTTTCTCGAAATCTTTTCACCATTTGTTCCAATCATCTCAGAAACAGTAATAAAATACATGGAAGCATTCCTCCTTTCTGTTATTTAATCCTTTTATCAACCTCTTTCCAATCAATATTCTTAAAGAAAGCCTCTATATAATCTGCTCGCTTAAGGCCATAGTCAATCATAAAGGCATGTTCAAATACATCAAGAACCAATATTGGTAAGCAACCCGAAGGATGACCCACATCGTGCTCATTCACCCAAAAGTTAAATAACCTACCGGTTAAATTATCCTGATATAATATTGCCCATCCAATACCACGCATCGCTCCTACAGCCCTAAATTCTTTTTCCCAAGCCTCATAGCTTCCAAAATCCTCGCTAATCTTTTTAAAAACACTACTTCCTTTATCAATCACTCCTTTCCCTCCAAGATTATCAAAATAGTATTCATGGAGTCTCATACCATTAAATTCCCATCCAAATCTCCTCTTTAACTCTGAAAACTCTGGAATTGCTATCTTCCCTTCCCTATTCATCTGATCAATGGTTTCAATCAATTTGTTTGTATTTGTGACGTAACCTTGATAAAGTGTAAAATGATTTTTTAACAAGACCTCACTAAATCCTTCCATACCAATAAGTTTGTTGTAATCTTTTGCCGTATAAACCATCCTTTTATCTTCCTCCTTTCTATTTTTTGTTAAAGAAATTTCTGGCTTCGTGAGAAGCAATATTATCCAACTTATGAATGATAGACCTAAAAACTGACGTCTGCTTGTAAACATATCATTCGCTTAAATTAAAAAATTAATTTATTACTAAACATGTTAAACCTTTTTATAGCAAGCTATACGGAGTAGCCCTCTTTGTCCATTCACTCTTTGGATATTTTGTTCGGAGAAGTTCAAAGGCTTCTTTTAGAAGCATTGGATTATGGGTATTCTTATACCCACAAACACCACGAAAATAAATTGCTTCGGGAACATAGTCGCTTTGTGAATGCTCTGAAATAATTTTATCAAGTGTAGAAAGGGCTTCGGGAAACTTTTCTTGTTCAAAATAACTTTTAGCAATTCCAAGAAGGAGTGAAGGGATAAACTCTTCTGGAGGAAGAAAACCTACGGTTCGTTGATGTTCCTTGCCTTGAGAATCAAGGATAATAATAGTTGGTGTCCATTTAAGATTGAACTCGGATGCAAGAGGTTGTGTATCAAAAGCAATCCTTAATGGGATCAGATTGTTTTGAACAAAATCAATCACATTCTCGTCTGAATACGTCACGGCATTCATCTGTTTACAACCAATTCAATTTGGGTTAAAAAAATCAAGTAGGATATTTTTATTTTCTCCTTTTGCTCGTTTAAGGGCAATATTTATATCTGATTCCCAAATTATATTTTTTGACCCCATAAATTTACCTCCCCAAATAAAAGACTTAAAATAATCTTTTATTTATTTTTTTATAACAAAGTGAAACAAAAAGTAATCAGGTAATATATGTATTTTATTTGCATAAAAACTGTATTTTATATTATGCAAAAGATGTATGAATGATTACACTTTACTTTATCCATTATGAGTGAATATACTTTACGGTCTAAGGCAGACAAGGACATTTCCAAAATATGAGTAGATCATAAAGGGTTTTCCCTAAATTTTTTAAATAAATTGAAGTATTTTTTAATAGGCTCTTAAAAAAACTTGACTTTTAAAATAATTATGGTATATATTTTTAACTACAATTAATCAAAAAATTTCAAAAAAAGGAGGTGAATATCAATGAAAAGATGGATTGGGGTATTTTTCGTAATGTTGATATTGGGAGCTTTTTCTTTGGGGTGTGCTACTGTTTCAAAAGATACAAAGATTAAATGCCCAAAATGTGGGACAGTTTTTACAGTTGAGGAAGGTCTAAAAGAAATCGAGAAAAAAGGATGGTAATGCATATCCCCATAAAAAGAACTTCAGAGGGGAAGAAAGTTAAGCTTCCCCTTTTTTTTACTCAGATCATTTATTAAGAGGAAGCTTTACAAATATTTTTTCTCTCGTAAGTATTTCTGAAAAGATAGAGCCTCCTAAGTATTTGGGGATTAATTGAGAAAGCTCCAGGATAATCTCATTTGCCCTTTCCCTTCCAATTTCCCCTAATACATCGATAGGAATAAAAATATTTTTTGTCTTCTCTGTTGTTTTGTCCTTCTCGCACTGTCGCCAAACCCAATTCCGCGTCAGCACTTCCTTATCATCACAATAGATCAGTTCCCCCTTTGGAACAATGACCGTTTCTCCACCTCCCATGGGTGTAAATGGTTCCCATCCTTCGGCAAACTTAAGATGAATATCTCCATCGAGTGTATCTATATCATGGCCACCCATTGGCACCAGATATTTTAAGGATATAGAATTGTAAAGGTCGACTAAAGGATTGATATTTGGAATGGAATCACCTTTGAGAATCCTTCTTACCATAGATTCTATAGAGCTTTGAAATTTACTCCCAGATATTCCAATTTTTGAAAATGCCGTTCTCCAGGGTTTAATCCTTGGATGGTCTTGAGGTTTATCAAAGATGAATTCTTTCCTTAAGTCTTCTATCGTTTTTACAAGAAGCTCAGAAATCTCTCTGGACTCCTTAGTATTATCGACATTCATAGCCACAACGACCCCTATTGTAAGATCGGGTAATATTTCAAAAAGTTCTTTCTGTATAGAAAAAAACATAATATCTCCTTTTCAATTTTACCTAACATCTGATCGTCCAAATGTCAACCAAATCCAGAACATTTACATAAGATATTCAAAATGATAATATTATGAGGACAATGAAAAAGGAAACTATCCATTCTACAAGGATTTCAGGTTATAAAAAGCTCTTAAAAATAATATTTTTATCAATTTTTTCTATCCTACATTTTTCTCACATCCTAATTCTTCAAGCCCAACCACTCTTTGAAGTTGAAAGAGCATCCTTTTGTAGAGAGATTCAAAACCATGAACCTATAAAACCATTCTCAATAATAGCTGAAATCAAGAAGACAGAGGGAATATTTTTCTGGATGGAAATCAAGGCGGGCAATAGAGCTTTGAGTATGCTTGAAACAAAGTCTGAACTTCCAATCTATCATGCATGGGCCTCAGACCAGGGTATATCAGATTTTATTAACGTTGGCATAAAAAATGATATTTGGTTAAAAGAGAAAGGAAAGATAAGAAATGAATTAAAGATTAGAGGTTTTTTTACTTGGCGCACCCAAAGCTTCAAAAGAAATTTCAAAGAAGGAAGATATTATGTTTCAATCCTTGACGCTAATAAAAAACCTGTGAGAAAATCAGAATCTGGAGTTGAAGCATTCCGTCCAGAAATTGTGATAAGATTTATTCCTTGAGTTGACTTCTCTTTTTAAAAAATTAAGAAAGGAGAAAAGAGATGGCAAATCAGATGAAAGAAACTATTCAAAGGCTTGCCCAACAACTTACTGACGATGAATCATTACCAACAGATCAAAAAGTCAAACTTCTTGAAAATCTCCAAAAACTTTCTCCTCCTCTTCAATCAGACCGCTGGATATTTCGCTTGGTGGTTGGTTTTCTTGGGATTACTGTTCTACTTACTGTTATAGGAGGGTTTTATTTAAGTATCAAAACTGCTGCTACAATTCCTGAAGGTTTGATCGCATTAGGTTCGGCTGCTGTTGGGGCACTGGCAGGTCTTCTTGCTCCTTCACCTATGGGAAGATAAGTATGGATACCGAGGTTTGAGATATTGAGACATTCAAGATTATTTTATGGAAATATTATAACAGGAGCTGGATTCTTAATCTGGATGGTTGGTTGGGGAACATTTACTCCTGCATTTAGTGTATTTCTTAAGCCACTTACTTTAGAATTTGGATGGTCTCGTGCAGAGGCATCAATTGCATACTCTCTTTCGTTCATGGTCTTTGCAACGCTCGGAATTATGATTGGATGGCTCACAGACCGATTTGGCCCAAGGATGGTAGTCATCTTCTTTGGCTCATTTTTAGGAATATGTTATCTCCTAATGTCACAAATAAATGCCTTATGGCAATTCCAATTGAACTTAATTATCATCGGAGGTATTGGAGCAAGTTCATTGAACATTCCAGTAATGGTTACTATATCAAAATGGTTTATAAAGAGAAGAGGGTTTATGATAGGTATTGTCCAGGCTGGAAATGGTGTTGGGGGTTTTATCTTCCCTCTAATTTCAGGATGGCTTATTCTAAATTACGGTTGGCGCTCAGCCTATGGAATCTTGGGAATCATCACTCTTTTAGGAATTACAATAGGAGGAAGCCTTTTAAGAAGAGATCCAATTGAAATGGGAGAATATCCAGACGGGGAAAGATTATTTCTACACGAGGAAGAAAATAAGGACAAATCAGTTTCAAAAGAGATTAATATTCCGTTTCGGAAGGCTCTTTATACAATACAATTTTGGATGATTGCAGGATTATACTTCAGTTTTGGCTTTTGTAGAACAACATTTCTTGCCCATATTGCTGCGCATGTTCAGGATTTAGGTTTCTCCCTTAGGGATGGAGCAAATGTTCTTGCCTGTATTACAGGTACAAGCATGTTTGGAAGGGTAGGAATGGGTAAAATAGCAGATAAAATAGGAAATAGAAAGGCCTTTATAATAAGTTTTGGCCTAACTGGGTTTAGTCTTTTTTTGGGATTGATTGCAAAGGAGCTATGGTTGCTATATCTTTTCTCACTTCTTTTTGGATTTGGTTGGGGAAACCAAGCTGTTTTAAGGGTTTCCCTAACCTCTGAAGTATTTGGCCTTTCATCACTTGGAATAATCATGGGGGTATTAGTCTTTTTTGAATCAGGTGCTGCTACTTTTGGTTCATTTTTTGCTGGCTATATCTTTGATACCTTTCATAGCTACAATCCAATCTTTTTATTGGGAATCGGCATATCCATAATGGGTATAATATTAGCCTGGGCTCTACGACCCATTTCATATTTAAAATAATTGACAAGAGAAACCTAAATTTGTTAACTTCACTTTAAAATATTTGTGAGGAAGGAGGGCAATCACTATGAAGACCATTAAGAAAAAGGACTTAAACAGAAGGCAGTTTTTAAAGGAAGCAACAATTGGAATCGCAGCATTGTCAGCAAGTGGAGTAATCGGTAAGAGAATCTATGCCCAGACCAAAGCTCCTATCAAGATCGGAGTCTCTATTTCTCTTACTGGCTCGATGGCTCGTGAAGGTGAATTGGAAATGGGAGGATACAAACTCTGGGGAAAGATTATCAATGAAAGGGGATGCACTTTTGGCGAGGTTGCCAAACTCGGATGCCCAGGGCCAGGGCTTTTAGGAAGAAGGGTTGAATTTGTGGTCTATGATGATAAGAGTGATCCAAGCGAGTCCAATAAGTTAGTTCGAAGATTAATTGTTTCAGATAAGGTGGATCTTATATTAGGGCCTTATGGAAGTCCAGCTTCCAATGCTATAGCCCCACTCGCTGAAGAGTACAAGATGCCTATTATTACTCCTTTAGCCAATGCTCCTGTAATCTGGGAAGGGAAAAGAAGAGAATGGTTTGTCGGTATACTTCCACCTGCCTGGAAGAATCTTTATGGATGTTTAATGATAGGAAAGGAGAAAGGGGCAAAGACCGTTGCATTCATATATTCTGATACTCCATTTCCTATCGGGGCCTCACGACCTCTTATAGCGAAGGCCAAAGAGATGGGTATGGAAGTTGTACTTGATGAAGCCTATCCAAAAGAGACTGCTGATTGGGAACCTATAATGTCGAAGGCATGGTCAAAAAGACCTGACCTGATTCTGGGAGGAGGCTATCTTCCTGACGCTATTGGTTTAATGAAAGCAGCAAAGGCTGTAAATGCAACTCCAAAGCTATTTGGATTCTTGGTTGGTCCTGCAATTGCTGATTTTGCAACTTCCTTAAAGGGTGATGCTGCCTATGTAACAGGTGAAACCTTCTGGGAGCCTTTTGTTAAGACCCCTGGAAATCAAGAATTTTATGCTGCTTATATTAAAGAATACAATAAACAACCTTCTTATCACGCAGCAGCTGGATTTGCAGCAGGACAAATCCTTGAACGCGCAGTCAAAGAGGTTGGAAACATCGAAGACAAAAAGGCGTTAAGGGATAAATTATATTCTATTAAAACAACAACTATATTTGGTGAATATGAGGTCAACCCACTTGGACATCCGGATTCTGGTTGGCAGATTGGGAAGGCTACAAATCTTATCCAGTGGCAAAAGGCCTCGGGTAAGAAATTACTTCCCAATCAAGTAGTAATCGAAGGAATGGTTAAAGAAATAGTCTATCCTAAAGAGTCGAAGACAGCAGATGTAATCTATCCATTCCCAGGGTGGGGGAGATAATAAGATCCCAAATCCATTTAGTTTAAATTACAAATGGTTGAAAATAATTTTTAAATAGCTATGCTCAATTTTTTCGAGATTCTTATTAGAGGTTTAATGCTTGGCGCTGTTTATGCCTTAGTAGGGATGGGATTAACCCTTGTATGGGGTGTAGTAGGAATTGTAAATATTGCTCATGGTGAATTTGTAATGCTTGGCTCATACTTTGCCTTTTGGGCATTTAGTCTCATTCACCTAAATCCTATGATTTCGGTAATCCTGTCCCTTCCCATATTCTTTATTGCTGGAATGGGAATCCATAGTAGAATCACTGAACGTTTAGTAAAAGAACACGAGCTCTCATCATTAATACTGACATTTGGTATGTCCATCCTTATTTGGAATACAGCCCAATTCCTCTGGACTAATACCTATCGCTCCATACCCTATCTTACGGGTAATCTCCTTATATTGGGTTTGGTTTTTGGAAAGGGGAAGACTGTCTCATTTGGATTAGCCTTAGGAATTACCACAGCCCTTTTTCTCTTTTTGAAATATTCAAAATGGGGAAAGGCAATCAGGGCTACTTCACAGAACTCTGAAGTTGCCTTAATCTGCGGAATTGATACAAAAAAGATGAGGATGATAACATTTGGATTGGGGATAGCCCTTGCAGGAGTTGCAGGAGCAATTGTTAGTCTTCAATGGGTTATCTCGCCTCAAATGGGGACAAGTTATGCCTCAAAGGCTTTTGCCATTGTTGTCCTGGGTGGATTAGGCAACATACAAGGAGCACTTGTTGGAGGTTTAATTATTGGAGTTTTAGAAGCCATAGTCACTCAATATATGAGTGCAAAGATGGCACAGATTATTCCATCTGTTACTATACTCCTCATACTCCTTCTAAAACCTACTGGATTATTTAAGAAATGACAGAGAGATTTTTAAGAAACGTTCCTAAATGGTTATGGATATGCTTGATTATGGTTTTTCTCATCTTGCTTCCATATATTGCTTCAGACTATTGGATAACCCTTGTAGTTTTAATTCTAATTTTCACTGTTTATGCTTCGGGTTGGAATATATTTTCCGGTTTAACAGGATATACAAACTTCGGGCTTGCATGGTTCATAGGGGTTGGTGGATATGTGAGTAGTCTTCTTATAGCGGATCACAAATTCCCATGGGTTTTAGCCTGGCCAATTGGGGCCCTATTTGTAAGTCTTATCTCCTTAGGAGTAGGTTATATCCTTTTAAGAATAAAGGGAGTCTATTTTGCTATTTCAATGGTAGCTTTAACAGAAGGAACAAGGGAGCTTTTTGGCACTACATACCTCGAGCCAATTACGCATGGAGGGAAAGGAGTTCCTTTTGTAGCTGGGATTAAACTCCCAACACTTTACTGGTCTATCCTTTTATGGGCCTTCGTTACAGTTATTATTTGTTATAAGGTGACAAACTCTAAGTTCGGTCTTAGGCTTCTTGCGATTCGGGAAGATGAAGTTGCTTCGGAGACACTTGGGATTAATACTACAAAAGATAAAATTATTGCCTTTGTCCTTAGCTCTTTTATTGTTGGATTTGCAGGAGCAATCCATTGTACATTTCAAAATTATATAGATCCGAACTATGCCTTTAACATACAGTTAACTCTTACTCCCATAGTTATGGCCCTCTTTGGTGGAGTGGGAACTGTTTTTGGCCCTGTTATAGGTGCAACCTTATTTACATTCATTCATGAAATCCTTTGGGCCGAACTGACTGACCTATATATAGCTGTATTTGGAGGGCTCCTCATGGTATTAATCCTTTTTTTCCCACAGGGAATCTTAGGATGGATGAAAGAGAGGGGGATATTGCCAAGAATTAGAAAAATCTAAAGGAGATAGAGACCAATTTATGGAACCTATCTTAAGAGTGGAAAATGTTGTTAAAAAATTTGGCCATGTCATTGCCCTGGATCAATGTTCTTTTTCTATCGAACCAGGTTCTATAACTGGACTTATTGGACCAAATGGAGCAGGAAAAACTACTCTTTTTAATATAATTACAGGGATACTTTCACCTGATTCTGGCAAAATCTACTTCAAAGGTGAAAATATTACAGGCATGAAACCCTATGAAATTGCCCGAAAAGGGATTGGTCGCACGTATCAAATCATTAGGATATTCCCAAAGATGACTCTTCTTGAAAACCTTATGGTTGTTGGAAAGGAAGGGGAAAAAAGAACTATGGAGAAAGCCACGGAGCTTCTCAATTTAATAAAATTGGCTGATAAAAAGAATGAATATGCCTCTGATCTTTCTTTTGGTCAACAGAAACTTCTCTCTTTGGCCCAGGTATTGATGCTTGATTCAGAACTCATTCTACTTGACGAACCTGCAGCAGGAATCAATCCAACACTTCAAAATGAACTTATGGATTTGATTCACAAATTAAACAGAGAAGGAAAGACTTTTATTATTGTTGAACACGATATGAAGCTTATAATGGGCCATTGCCAGAATGCCATTGCACTAAATTATGGACAAAAAATTGCAGAAGGAAGTTGTAGTTTGATTGAGAAAGATGAAAGATTACTCGAACATTACTTTGGAAGATGATGAGAGAAATTAAATCGTTAAAACACATGGAAAGGGAAAACGATATCATTTTAAGTGTCCATGAAATTGTCTCAGGTTATGGGAAGATGGAAATTCTTCACGGTGTATCACTTTCTGTGAATAAAGGAGAAATAGTTTCTCTTATTGGTCCAAATGGAGCTGGAAAATCAACTGTTCTAAAAGCAGTAGCTGGAATTTTAAAAACAAATTCAGGAAAAGTAACCTTCTTAAATGAGGAAATTACAAACTATCCAACTTATCGTATTGTCGAAAAGGGACTTTCTTTTAATCCCCAAGGAAGGGTTGTTTTTCCAGATATGACTATTCAGGAACATCTTGACATGGGTGCATGGACAATTAAGGATCGCGATGAAAAAGAAAGAGCCCTTGAAAGGGTATTTAGTCTTTTCCCATGGCTAAAGGAGAAGAAAAAGAGAAAGGCTAATGAGATGAGTGGAGGAGAACAGCAGATGCTTTCTTTGGCGAGGGCCTTAATGATACAGCCAAAACTGCTGCTTCTTGACGAACCCTCCCTTGGACTTTCTCCAAAATGGGTAAAGATATTGTTTGATAAGATTCTTGAGATTAAAGGGGCAGGAATTCCATGCCTGATTGTTGAACAAAAAGCAGCCTTGGCTTTGGAGTATTCAGATTATGGTTATGTCCTTGAAATGGGAAATAATCGCTTTGAAGGAAAAGCTAAAGACCTTCTCAAAAATCCAGATGTTAGGCGACTCTACCTTGGTGGTTAAAATTAACTCTTATTGTCAAAATATTTATTTCTTAGAAGAAAAAGACCTTTTATAAATACCAACTAATTCAGTCTTATCAATTATATGTCCTTCCATAGCTTTTTCAAGATCTCTCTTTATTGAATTTTTATTGATAACGAGTTGAATATCAAGTGCATAAACTTTAAATACATATTTATGAGCCCTTTTCGGTGGGCATGGTCCTCTATAATCGTTCTTTTTAAAATCATTTAATCCAACTATAGCACCATTTGGAATCGAATCTTCTTTTATCTCCTTTGTTTCAGGATTTATGTTCCATAATAACCAATGAACATAAGAACCTCTGGGGGCATCAATATCATCAAAAACTATCGCAAGAGATTTTGCCTCTTTTGGAACGTTCTCAATCACGAGAGGAGGATTAATATTAATACCATCACATGTATATTTTGATGGAATCTCTGTATTATTTTTGAAGGCGGGACTATAAACCTTAAGACCTTTCTTCGAAACCTCTTGAGTGACACCTTGAGAAGTAAACATAAATAAAATAAAAATTATTCCAATTAAAAAATTAATCATCACTAACTCCATAACATACAAATTTAGAATTTTTCAATCCAATTTTAAATCATAATATGATACTACTTACTCAGGTATCAACTTTCCTCAAAGGGGTAGAGATTAATTTTGATTTATCATTTTTCCATCCTTTTTAAAAACAATAGACGAAGGATTTTCAATTTTCATAGTTTATGGGTCTTATCCCGTCATGATTAGGAAATAAGAGAGTATTTTTTAAATTTCTTTGGTTTGACATTGTGAAAAGAATTATGTTAATAAAATTAAATATTTAATTAATTTCCAAATTGGGCAATATTAAAAAACAATTGAGGTCTTAATTTAAAATAAAAAGGAATAGCTTGATGAAAACTGAAAAGGGAAAAGGGAATCTAAAAATATTAATTGACTTCTTCAGGTCACTTAAACTTACAATTTTTCTTCTAATCCTCCTTGCCATAGTTTCAATTATTGGAACAATAATTACACAAAATGCTACTCGCGATGAATATATTGAGCGTTATGGTATTGAGTTATATAAAATTCTAAACTTCTTTGAACTCTTTGATATGTATCATTCTTGGTGGTTTAGTACCATATTATTGTTATTAGTAATCAACTTAATCAGTTGTTCTATTCAAAGATTTCATTCTACATGGAGACAATTATTTAAAAAAAGAGACCCAAAGGAGCTTGAAGAATCTGCTTTGAGAAGTCTACCATATGTTGAGAAAATACATATATCAAACCCTATAGAAAACTTTAAGGATCAAATCATTTCTATACTTAAAAATAGATTTGGCCGTCCAAATATTATTGATGGAGAATCTGTTGTTACCATCTTCTCGGAGAAAGGGAAATTCTCAAGGCTCGGAGTTTATATTACTCACCTCTCTATACTTATTATCCTTATAGGAGGCCTATTAGGTTCTATCTATGGGTTTAAAGGGTTTGTCAATATTCTTGAGGGAGACACTGTAGATCAAATCTTCTTGAGAATTAAAGATGAGGAGATCCCTAAACCAATTGGGTTTTCAGTCCGTTGTGATGATTTCCAGATTACTTATTATGATATTCCTAATAAAGAGAAGTATGTTAAAGATTACACAAGTGTGCTTACCATCATCGAAAATGGAAAAGAGGTTTTAAAAAAAACGATCGAGGTTAATCACCCACTTCACTATAAAGGATTAACATTCTACCAAGCATCATACGGAATGATTCATGACATTACTTTGGGTGTTACGTGGAGAGATAGCGGTAATAAGGGGAAAAGCTTATTAAAGATTCGAGAAGGGGAAACGATACCTATTGAAAAATCAAATATATTTATTAAAATTTTAAGATATGCTCCTCAGATACACAATTTTGGGGAGGGGGTGCAAGTAGCTCTCTTCAAACCACATCAAGATCCAAAAGTTTTTTGGGTATTAAAAAATTTTCCCGAATTTGATAAAAAGAGAGGAGACGAGTTCATTTTAACTCTTGAAGAAGTCAGCTCAAGGGAGTATACTGGACTTCAGGTTACAAAAGACCCAGGAGTATGGGTTGTTTGGATTGGTTGTGGTTTATTGGTGGTTGGACTTTTTATCTCATTTTTCCTTTCCCATCAAAGGATTTGGGTAAGAGTACCTAAGAATAAAGGAGAACTCATCATTGCTGGATCTACAAATAAGAATAAGTTTGGTTTTGAGAAGTCATTTGGAGAATTAGCAAATATAATCAAAAAAAATATATAATACTTAGAACTAAATTAAAAATCTTCCTGAATGGGAAGAAAGAAAGGGAGGGATTATGAACAAAGCAGAATTAATTAACAAGGTTTCAGAAAAGGCAAACCTCACTCAAAAGGTTGCTAAGGTTATTGTGGATACATTGTTTGAGAAAATGAAGGAAAGCTTGGCAAAGGAAGAAAGAATCGAGATTAGGGGTTTTGGAAGTTTCGTTGTAAGACATTATGGAGGATATAAGGGCCGAAATCCAAAAACAGGTGAAATTGTTGAAGTCCGACCAAAAAGACTCCCTTTCTTTAAAGTTGGAAAAGAATTAAAAGAGTTGGTTAATACGGGTGGTGGCATAGGTAGTTAAAGGCTCTTCCAATATTTTTTATGAATCTCTTTGATCTGAGAAATGACCGGCTCGATTCGATGAAATTCATGATTCTCTGCTTCTATCATTTCCTTTTTATCAATAGGTGAATCTTGAGCAAGCTCTTTTAAGACTGCCTTTACAGAACGACTTTGTCCTGAAACATCATATCCACCTTCAAGGGTAATAACTATTTTCCCTGAAGAGGTGGCATCTGCTATCTCCATAAGTACTTGGGTCATTCTTGCGAATCCCTTTTCAGTTACCTCCATTCCACCTAAAGGATCATTATAATGGATATCAAAGCCAGCAGAGACTAAAACCAATTGGGGCTGATACTCGAGAGCAATAGGCTTTAATATTTTTTCAAAAATATTTCCATACTCAGAATCTCCCATGCCAGTAGAGAGAGGAACATTAACATTGTATCCTTCTCCTTTACCCTTTCCAACTTCTCTTACATTACCTGTGCCAGGATAGAAGAATCCATAGCGATGAGTCGAAAAATATAGTACTTTTGGATCTTCATAAAAAGAGTTTTGTGTTCCATTCCCATGATGGACATCCCAATCTACAATTAGTATTCTTTCGAGGTTAAAATTTTTTATAGCATATTTTGCACCAATAGCCACATTATTAAAAAGACAGAAACCCATAGCTCTATCTCTTTCTGCATGGTGACCTGGAGGTCTTACTAATGCAAATCCATTATCAAGTGCTCCTTCCAATACTGCCTTAATTAATTCGAGAAGGCCTCCAGCAGCTAAAAGTGCAGTTTCATAGGATTTTGCACAAGTGGATGTATCCATATCTAATCTAAAATAGGTTTTTCCTGAAGTAGAAGCAACTAAATCAATATAGGAGGGTGAATGAATCATTTCTAATTCTTCACGAGTGGCTAATCGAGGCTTTATAAATTCAAATAGATCTTTCATATCCCTCTCTTCAAGCATTTTATAAATAGCTACCAACCTATCCGGACTCTCAGGATGGCCAGGATCCATGATATGATCTAAATACCTATTATCTTTAACAATTCCTGTCCTTTTCATGCTTCACCTCTGCTGTGTTAAATAAGTTTATTTTTATAAAAAGCCTATCTCTTTTTTATATCTTTTGTCAAGATGCAAGGCTCTTAAATTATTTGACCAGGATTCTTGACTTTTAAAGTAAAGACTGAATAAAATATTTTTTAAAGAAAGATATAGATTTATGAATATCAAAAAACTCGAACTCCTTTTAAAAAAAGTTAAAGCAGGGCAAATTGAGATTGAAGAGGCAATTCATCAATTAAGGTCTCTTCCTTTTGAAGATCTCGGATTTGTTAAGATAGATCATCATAGAAGCCTTAGAAAAGGTTTTCCAGAAGTTATCTTTGGAGAAGGAAAAACTGCTGCAGAAGTTATCTCTATCATGCAAAGGTTAAAGGAAAAGGGAGAAAATATCCTCGTGACTCGTTTAGATGAAAAGAAAGCAGCTTCGATAAAGAAGATCTTTAGAAAATGTAATTATTATCCAAAGTCAAGGGTGCTAATATATTTAACTCATCAGATAAAACCGAAAGGAAAAGGCACCATTCTTGTCATCACTGCTGGAACTACAGATATCCCTGTAGCAGAAGAAGCAGCATTGACTGCCCAATTTATGGGAAATCATGTAGAAACGCTTTATGATGTGGGTATATCTGGAATTCACCGTCTCCTTTTTAAAAAGGATCAATTAGAGAAGGCAAATGTATTGATCGTGGTCGCAGGAATGGAAGGAGCCCTTCCAAGTGTTGTTGGGGGTTTGGTAAATAAACCTGTGATAGCAGTTCCTTCAAGCGTTGGCTACGGAACAAGTTTTGGAGGAATTGCTGCACTTCTTGCAATGTTAAACTCATGTGCCTCAGGAGTAGCAGTGGTTAACATTGACAATGGTTTTGGAGCAGGATATATAGCAAGTTTAATAAATCAGATGTAAAAAGATTTCTTAAAAGAGGTAGAATTGAAGAAATGGATGAACTGTTTTGGATTAAATTAATTAATGAAGCAATCCCATTTTTACTATTAACCTTTCTGGGATTAGTAACATACAAGGGCTTTAAAAAGAACCAAAACATTATTTCTGAAAAGGAGGATTTGGTTAAAAGGTATATCCTATTTAGAGGAGATAAACAGGCACGACTGAAAATTTATGGCAATAATAAGGAAGTATACCAAGAACTTCTTAAAAATATCTCTGATAGCTGGAAAAACTTCAAAAAAACCTATGATCAATATATGATCAATTTATCAAAGAATATGAAAAAAACTAAGAGGCTTCTTATCCTCTTCACATTTGGATTAATCCTTAATAGTGGGAGACTCCTTGGAGAAGAGTATTATTTCTTTGGTTTAAAATCCCGTTTCATTGTTACACTTTTAAAGGAGCTTTCATATTATATCTTAGTTTTTCTTAGTTTCTTTTTATTGAAGACTCAGATACAAAGATTCTTTTCTCCTAAAAGTGAAGTTTCTCAGATAGATCGGGAGATTCTGTTCTTTCCAAACTCCTTATCTATAGATGAAGAATATGAGAGTCTATATAACGAATTTGACCCAATCAATTTAAAAGGAGAGGAAGATGGGAAATAGAATTAAAATCCTTGTCCAGGATTTAGATATCGAGGCTGAATTGAATGAAACAGAAACAGCTCGATTGATATGGGATTCCTTACCAATTGAGTCAAATGTAAATCTTTGGGGAAACGAGATTTATTTCTCTATTCCTGTAAAAAAAGGATTAGAACCTGAGGCAAGGGAAATTGTCTCTCAGGGTGAAATTGGATATTGGCCTGAAGGACATGCATTTTGCATCTTCTTTGGTCCTACACCAGTGAGTCGGGGAAATGAGATTCGGGCTGCAAGTAAAGTGAATGTGATTGGAAAGGTTCTTTCTGACCCAAAGGTATTTTTAAAGATAAAAGAGGGAGTAAAAATTATTTTAAAAAAGGCTTAGAATAGAAACTATATCAAAAATTAAGAGGGATTTCTAAAAAAGTTTTGTCAAATCATTATATAGTCTACTTCTTCTTAACAAACCTATAACCCCTTGTGGTGAGATGAGCATAATCCCGATAAGGATTAACCCTTGGATCAAAAAGCTATAGCCTGCATAGCGAGCCAATAGAAAATAAAGAAACACAACAATTATAGTGCCTAAGATTGGCCCTTCCTCTGTCCTCATTCCACCGATGACTGTAGCAAGCAGTAGGGTCATAGTCCATCTTACATTAAATGTTGCTGAGGGCTCAATGTATCCTTGATATAGATAAAAAATAGCCCCAGCCAATCCTGTGATAGCAGCTGAAATTATGAAGGTATACAATTTTAATCTAAATACATTTACTCCTGAGCTTGCAGCCGCTTTTTCATTATCACGAATAGCAGCAAGTCCAAGGCCAAGATTTGATCTTAATATAAATCTTATCAGGAAAATCGAACCTATCCCAATGACTAAAGCAAGCCAATAAATCTCAGCCATAGAAACATCCGCAATCCCTTTAATCATATAACCTGCACCGCCCCCGTGCATTTCACCTCCAACAGGTTTCCAAAGATAGAATATGATTCGAAGTGCCTCGGGAACAACCAATGTACCTATAGCAAAATAGATTCCGCTGAGCCTAAATACAGGTATAGAAATAAAGATGGCAAATAATGAAGAAACAATCCCTCCCAAGATTAGTCCTAAAAACCAAGGGATTCCTATCCATGTCCCAATTGTCATAGTATAACCTGCAAGTCCCAAAAATGCAGGTTGACACAAAGAGGTTAGGCCTGAATAACCTGCAAGCAAATTCCACATATTTGCCATGGCCAAGTAGATTGAGAAAAGAAAAACATAAAGTAACCAGCTTTTTGAAACTCCAAGCAATGGGAATAAAACCAACACAATAAGCACTAAAATTATGATTATCCATCGTCTATTTAAAACTTTGCTGATCACTTTATCTCCTTAACGTCCAAAAATACCTTGTGGCCTTATCCCAAGAATGAAAAGAATAATTAGATAAAGTATCAACATCTGTGTAGCAGGTCCAAAGAAGTAACCACCTAAAGTTTGAACCACACCTAAGATCATTCCACCAAGGAATGTCCCAAGCATGCTTCCTAAACCTCCAATAATCACTGTGCCAAATGCAATTGTTAAAAAGGAAATGCCAGAAGTTGGAGTGAAAGGGAAGGTCATTCCAAGAAATACTCCTGCTATAGCAGCCGATATCATCGCAATAGCAAATGCATAGCCATAAATCATATTTGTATTAATACCCATGAGTTGAGCAGCCCTTCTGTCCTGAGAGGCAGCCATTATGGCCTTACCTAAATAGGTACGGGATAAAAACTCCCGAAGAGCAATCATTACTACAATACCGGCAATAAAATCCAGTAAATAAGAGAGGGGAAATTGTAATGAGCCAATATTAAAACTCTTCAATGAATAAGAGGTTGTAATCCCTCTCGATAAAGGACTCCATATAATCTGGTTTGCATTTTGAATAACTAATGAGATCCCGAAGGCAATTATCAATGGAGCTTCAGCCGAGATCTTAAAGGCCCGATCCATCAAGTATTTCTGGATTCCAAATCCAATAGCAAACATTATAGGAATGGATATAATTAAACTCACGATAGGATCAATTCCCCAAAAAGTCATCAGTGCATAGGCTCCATAGCTCCCAAGAAGAACAAGATCTCCATGAGCTAAATTGATCAATCTCATTACTCCAAAAACCAATGAAAGACCAAGAGCGATCAAGGCATATAATCCTCCAAGAAGTATTCCCATAATAATTGGGGTAAGGATATCAGTTAATCCTACCATAAGACTGGCTCCTTAAATCCCAAAATAAGCCTTTTTGACTTGGTCTTCTTCACAAAGCTCTGCTGTTGTTCCACTTAAAACCACTCGACCCCTTTCAAGAATATATGCTCTATTGGCCTCCTGAAGGCTTCTTCTAACATTTTGTTCAACGAACAGAATCGTAATTCCACCTTCTAAGATCTCCCGCAGTACCCTAAACAGTTCACTAATCACAATTGGAGCAAGCCCAAGGGACATTTCATCGATTAACATAAGCTTTGGATCTGCCATTAGTCCTCGGCCAATGACAAGCATCTGTTGTTCTCCACCGCTTAAAGTCTTAGCTACTTGCCTCTTTCTTTCTTCAAGAATAGGGAAATGTTGGAAAACCTTTTTTAGATTCTTCTCTTTCTTGGAACGCGCCTTCCGATTGTATGAACCTATGATGAGATTGTCTAATACAGTAAGTTCAGGGAAAATACCTCTACCCTCTGGAATCTGTGTAATCCCTAATTCAACTATTTGGTAAGGATTTAATCGAGTGATATCCTTTGATTCAAATTCAATCTTTCCTTTTGCAGGATGCAACAATCCTGAAATGGTATCTAAAAGAGTTGATTTACCTGAAGTATTCGCTCCTATAAGGGCAACCATCTCTTGATGTTTTACTTCCAGGGAAACATCCCATAATGCCTGAAATGTTCCATGGAATACATCAATATGACTTACTTTAAGGAGGGGATCGTCTCTCATAATTTATGCACCAAAATAGGCCTCGATCACTTTACTATCATTCATCACTTCTTCAGGGTTTCCCTCAGCTATTTTTATTCCTTTGTCAATTACAACAATTCGGTCTACAGCATTGACCATAACTTTCATCACATGTTCAACAATAACTACTGTAATACCCATTTTACGAATTTCATTTATAATTTCCAATATCTTAGGTATTTCTGCTTCTGTTGAACCTGCAGCTATCTCATCAAGAAGAATCAATTCGGGCTTGCGGGCCAATGCCCTTGCGAGTTCAAGTCTCTTAAGAGATACAATAGGAAGCTCACCTGCTAATGAATCTTTCTTTTCTTTTAGGTTAACAAGTTCAAAAATTTTATCCTCTTCAATATCAGCTACTTCCCTTTTTAACTTTCTTCCAAATACTGCTGGAACCAAGAGGTTTTCTCTTAACGTAAGACTAACAAAAGGTTGAGGAATTTGATAAGTTCTTGCAATTCCAAGATGACATACCTCGTGAGGGGGACGATTAGTAATATCTTTTCCTTTAAAGATAATTCTTCCTTCATCAGGACTGTATTCTCCACCAATGACATTTAAAAGGGTTGTTTTTCCAGCACCATTGGGGCCCATAAGTCCAATTACCTGACCAGGATAAACATCAAAACTCACATCTTTAAGGGCAACAAGCCCTCCAAAACGTTTTGTAATTTTTTTTACCGAAAGGATAGGTTCAACCATTTTTGATAGGTTTAAAAACAGGCCCAAAACCCCTCTTAAAAGAGAGGTTTTGGGCCTGAATATTTATTATTTATTTATATGGAATTGGGAAAATAGGCTTGGCTGTTGCTGGAATAAATTCGTGTTTTGAAAAAACAACTCTTAATTCCCATTTCTGAGGTGTATCTGTTTTAAACCATTGCCCAAAAACAAGCGGTCCACGACTGAAGTGGTTTTCATCAAACTTTACCCTATGAGCAATTGTCATTAAATCAGTTTTAGAGAGTGCTTCATTGACTTTTTCTGCATCCAGGCTACCAGCCCTTTGAATCGCATCGATAAGAACCTGGACTGAACGATAACCAAGACCAATACCTGGGTTAAGGGGTTGACCTGTCTCTTTTGTCCATCTTTCAGTAAGTGTTTTTGGTGTAGTATCACCTATCCCTGGAGAATCTTTGAAGGATGGATCCCACCATACCTCAACACCAATACCTAAAGGAAGATCTCCTCCCCATGCGATGACATCTGTGTAAAATAGTGGAGCCCTTCCAATGCAGACCATCTTGGGCTTAAACCCCAATGCTTGGCATTGTTTCCAGACTGCTCCAAAAAATGGAGCAGGACAATTACCCCAAAGAATCTCGCATTTGGCATCTTTCCACTGTTTTATTACAGATGAAAAGTCAGTTGTTTCAAGGGGCATTAGTCCTAAATTTTTCTCAAGACCCAATACCTGGTAGCCAAGTTTCTTAAGTGAAGGGCCAAAAAGCATGTACCATCCTCTTCCATCTGGTTCATCTGAGGCAATTAATGCCACCTTTTTATTGGTCTGTCCTCCAAATTGTTCAAGCATTGCCATCCATGTATCCATTATTGTATATCCACCTTTATTATATCTAAAATCCCCTTCCTTGGCAGGCTCTACAATGGCGAATCCACCACAGGCCCATGTAAATTGCCATTTTGTTGGAGATTCTTGTCTCATAGCAAGCCAAGGTTCAACCGGACCACAAGATGTAACATAAGGAATCTTATATCGGTCACACACTGTTGAAACGCTGGCGTGCATTGGAGGCGGTTCGTCTCCAGAAATTATGAATTGAACTTTATCTTGATTGATTAGACTTTCAGCCAGAGCACCTGCCTTCTGTGGATCACTTTCATTGTTGACAATAACTAATTTAATAGGCATCTTCTTCCCACCTACATTGACTCCGCCTTGTTTATTAATATCATCAACTGCTGCTTTTATGCCAAAAACTCCTCCTTGACCAAATGAGGCAAACATCCCTGTTTGGGCATGAACTACACCAACACGAATTTCAGGCGGTGGTTTTGGTTTTCCACAACCAATTAACATAAATGAGGCCAAAACTAATAAAATTAGTGAAAGAATAAATAATCTTCTCATATCTGCACCTCCTTATTGTTTTTCTAAATGTAAAATCTTTATCATTAACTGAGCCTATTGTCAACCCATTTTTGAAAATTATTATTGACATTGACTTAATAATCGCTTTAGAATAAGGCCAGTTTTTTAAAATGAAAGGAGTGAAAAATGAATTTAAATCGCTTTTCCTTAAATGGGAAAGTAGCACTCATCACTGGAGGACGTCGTGGAATAGGAAAGACAATTGCTTTAGCTTTTGCAGAAGCAGGTGCTGATATCGCCATTTGTGATATTGTTATAGAAGATGGAGAATTAAAGAATGTTGCTCATGAAATTGAGAAGTTTGGTAGAAAAGTTATGATTCAAAAAACCGATACCAGTAAGAAGTCTGAAGTAGAAAACTTAGTCGAAGAGATAATAAAGAAATTCGGAGCTATAGATATCCTGGTCAATAATGCAGGTATCATTATAAGATCACCCATCCTCAAAATGGCCGAGCATGATTGGGATAGACTATTTGAAATTGACCTTAAAGGTTACTTTCTTTGTGCCCAAGCAGTTGGAAGGAGAATGGTTGAACGTAGAAATGGCGTCATTATTAATATTGCATCTCAATATGCCTTCAAAGTCAGTCCTGAAATGGGAGCTTATGCAGTTGTAAAAGCAGGGGTTGTTATGCTTACGCGTGCTCTTGCACAGGAATTAGGACCTTATAGAATAAGAGTAAATGCTATTGCTCCATCTATGGTTCGAACAGAATTTAGTCGGCCAAGTTGGAATGATCCAGAAAATCTAAAAAGAATAGTTGCGTCGATACCAATTGGTAGGGTTGCAGAAACAGAAGACCTTGTGGGCGCTGCCTTACTCTTAGCCTCGGATGCAAGCCAATATATTACAGGTCATACAATTGTAATAGATGGTGGAATTTTAGCGTAAAAAAAGAAAGGAGGATTATATGAAATCTATTCAATTATTTATTTCATTATTTTTATTATTATTTTTAATAATAGGGATGACTGTCATTTCGAATGCTCAAACAATTGGGATTATGACATCCCCTCCTGGAACAACTACTTATTCTATGGGGGTAGCGATTGCAAAGGTAATACAGGAGAAAACAGATCTTAAGGCTCGTGTGCAACCTCAGGCCGCCTCACCATTTTTAGCTGTTGACAGCGGCACAGCAGACTTTGGAATGTCAAATTGTTTTGATCTCACATTTGCTGTAATGGGGGTAGACGAATACAAAGATTTAGGTCCGAGGAAAAACCTATGCCTTGCTGCAACAATGATGCCTTATAGAGTCGCTTTACATGTTCGTAAAGATTCAGATATACGCTCTATTAAAGATCTAAAAGGCAAACGTGTCGGAAGTGGATTCCATGCCCAGAAAACCATTGGTCGAATAATTACTGCATTGCTTGCTAATGCCGGACTTACCTACGATGATGTCAAGCAAGTGCCTGCGCCCAATGTAGCGCGAAGTGCTGAAGATTTTTCGGCGGGAAAATCCGATGTCCTCTTCTTTGCACTCGGTGCAGCAATTGTTATGGAAGTAAGTAAAAAGGTTGGAGGACTAAGAGTTCTTCCTATTGACTCTTCACCTGAAGCAATGGCAAGAATAGAGAAGTTTCTTCCAGGAGCCTATGTTAAGGAAGTAAGTCCTGGACCAAATCTTGAAGGCATTACAGAACCTACAAAAGTACTACATTTCGATAATGTATTATATACAAATAAAAATATTTCTGAAGAAATCATTTATAAAGTTGTAAAAGCAATTTATGAAAATAAGAAAGATCTTGTTTCTTCGTTTGGGGAGTTTTCAATCTTTATACCTGAGCATATGGGAAAACCTGTCAAAAATGTGGATTTTCATCCAGGCGCCCTCAAGTTTTATAAAGAGATTGGCTTAGTGCCTCCAAAAAAATGATTTTTTATACAATTTTATAAGGAAAATAATAGGTCCTAAGGCGAAAAAGGATCGCTCTATGAAGAACTTCTTGAATCTTCTTTCTTTCCTACTCCCATTAGGAACAATCCTTTATGCCTCGGATCTTTTTCGTAAATTTGGTCTTGTATTTTATCAAGAGCAGTTTGTGGCAGCTATGTTTGGAGTTGCAAGTGTACTTGTATTTCTTGCATTACCTGCTATAAAAGCTCGGGGTAAAAAAGAATCTATCTCATGGTTTGATACTTCCTTAGGAGTCATTTCAATTGCTGGCTGGGGATATGTGGCAATTTATTACCCAATCCTTTCTGAACTTACTGCTAAACCACCTTTCTTTGGAATCCTACTGTCCTTTCTTCTGATCATTTTGCTTTTAGAGGGACTGCGAAGAACAGCAGGTATAGCGATAACTGCTGTGGCATTAGGATTTATCATCCTTGCCTTAGTGGGTCATCTATTTCCTGGTGAGCTCACAGGCAGAAAGCTTTATATTGATCGTTTGCTCTACTATTTTGTATGGGACTCAACCGCTATCTTAGGAACACCTTTAAAGATTGTAACTACTGTCGTTGTTACATTTGTTCTCTTTGGTCAAGCCCTATTTCTTTCAGGAGGATCTACTTTCTTTACTGATATCTCAAATGTCCTTATGGGAAGATACCGTGGCGGGCCTGCAAAGATTGCTATCGTAGCCTCTTCACTCTTTGGGACAATCTCTGGAAGTGCTGTAGCAAATGTAATCTCTACAGGTGTTGTTACCATTCCTCTAATGAAAGAAACAGGCTATAGACCCCATATTGCTGGAGCAATTGAAGCAGTGGCATCAACTGGTGGTCAGCTTATGCCACCAGTTATGGGAGTGACTGCTTTTATTATGGCTGAATTTCTTCAGGTTCCCTATGCCTCTGTAGCTATTGCGGCAATCGTACCCTCGCTTATATACTATATAGCTCTATTCATAGAGGCTGACCTCGAAGCAGCTAAATATGGTCTTAAGAAGATTCCAAAGGATAAGATTCCTCCATCTCTGCCTGTTATAAAAAATGGGATTCATTTCTCCGTTCCATTCATCACTCTAATTACAACAATTTTCTGGTTAAACTATCCACTCGAAGAATGTGGCCTTTTTGCTGTCTTATCAGTCATAGCTTTATCAGTAACCATAGGATATAAAGGCAAAAGATTAAATATAAAAGAGCTTTTTCAAATCATGACCACAACAGGCCGAATCGTTCTTGATATGTTTTTGATTGGTGCAGCAGCCGGAATAGTGATTGGAGCCCTAAATATCTCAGGCCTCGGCTTTGGTTTAACACTCTCTCTTATTCACATTGCTGGAGGGAATCTCTTAATTCTCCTTGTACTTACAGCGATCGTATCCATTATCCTTGGTATGGGAATGCCTACACTGCCGGTTTATATCCTCTTAGCTACATTAGTGGCCCCTGCCTTAATTGAGATGAAGATAGATCCCCTGGCTGCTCACTTATTTATCCTATACTATGGAATGATGTCAATGATTACACCTCCAGTAGCTGTTGCAGCATTTGCTGCAGCTACACTCAGTGGAGCAGATGCCATGCGAACAGGTTATGCTGCGATGCGATTTGGCTGGACAGCATTTGTAGTACCGTTCTTATTTGTTTTTTCAAAAACTCTTCTCCTGAGGGGAAATTCTATCCATATTTTGGTTGACATTGCCACTGCAATATCAGGAATTTGGTTTATCTCAGCAGCTATGATTGGATATACATTAAAAGAAATAAGAATATTTAAACGAATTATCTTGGCTATTGCCGGAGCATGTCTGCTTCTGCCTATTGGTATTTTCAGCCAAGCTCGCTATATAAATATTATTGGAGCCTGCTTAGGAGCAATTCTTTTGTGGATTGACTTTTCTATGCCCAAACAAAACTAACCCAAAATTTTCCTTGACATATATAAGTCAATTTAATATCATTCATTATGTTTTCAAAAATTTGCTCTTTAAATGACATCAAATGAAAGGTCAAAGAATCGTTAAATATGGTTTTTAAAAATTTTTAAAAAATTAAAGTATCAGGAGGTTATATGTACGAAATCGTGGTAGATACAGGTGGGACATTTACAGATGCTATATTAATAGATGAAGATAGGCGAATATATATGGCTAAATTTCCTACTCATCGAGAGAGACCTTCAGTCGGTATTATGGGTTGTATTCAACGTTTTTCAGAGCAGAGAGGTTGCTCTCAAAAGGAATTGTTAGCTCAAACAAGCACAATAGTGATAGGAACAACATTGCCCACCAATACGATTGTAGAAAAAAAGGGGGCTAAATGCTGTCTGTTCTATACAAAGGGTTTCCGAGATATCCCTGAACTCGGTCGAAGGATTCCAAAAGATGAGATATACAATCTTAAATTACCACCTCCTGAAAGTTTTATCCCTCGTTACCTTCGCTTTGGAATCCAAGAAAGAATTCAATTTAATGGGAAGGTAATTACTCCCCTCAATAAAAATGATGTCTTAAAGGCCATCAAAAAGGCCAAACAGCACGGAGTTGAGGTGCCGATTGTCTGTTTTCTTCATTCGTATATCAATCCTGAACATGAGGAGATGGCTGGAGAATTGATTAAGAAAGAATACCCTAATGTAGTTCTCTCTTCCCATATCCTTCGGCGTTGGATGGAATGGGACCGTCTTAGCACTGCGATGATCGCAGGTTCAGTAAAACCAGTTGTTCAAAGGTTTATAGAGAATCTGGATGAAGAACTCCAAAATAATAATTTCAAAGGAACCACCCTTTTTACCACATGTATAGGTGGTGTTGCTTCTCCTGAATTATGTCTCGATAATCCCGCACTTTTAATAGGTTCGGGACCTGCTTCTGGGCCATTACTTGGAAGATTTCTTGCTAAATTATGTAACTTCAACAATGTAATTGTTATTGATATGGGAGGAACGACTTTTGATATAAGTATGCTTCCAGGCGCAACCATCGGAGTAACCCCTGAAATGAGAGTGGGAGATTTTATAAATGCAATTGAATCAGTAGATGTAACAAGCATTGGAGCAGGTGGAGGAAGTATAGCATGGATAGACAATAGAAATTTCCTTCAGGTTGGTCCTTCGAGTGCGGGAGCCGAACCTGGTCCTGCATGTTATAAGAAGGGAGGCCAAAACCCAACAGTCACGGATGCAGATACCATCTTGGGATATATACCTTCAGATTTCTTTCTCGGTGGAACAATCCCTCTGGATGTAGATTTAGCCATAAAGGCTGTTGAAAGTAAGATTGCTAAACCTCTTAATCTTGATATCATAACTGCGGCTCATGCTATCTCAGCATTAGTAGAAGATAACATGGCCCAGGGTATATTTTTAAGTGCCGTAGAAAGAGGCCTTGACCCAAGAGAATTTACCCTGGTGGCAGGAGGTGGAGCAGGTCCTGTTCATGCAGCCGCCATTGCAGCCCGTCTGGGAATAAATCAGATATATATTCCAAAACAGGCATCTGTATTTTGCGCTCTCGGAGCTGCTTTAGCCAATTATGAATATGTCCTAAATCTTTGTATTTATCGAAATGAATCTCAGCTTAATATTGAAGAATTAAGAGGCTGGTACAATTCTTTAGAAGAAGAGGGAGTTAGAACTCTTGCCCGTCAAGGACTGACAAAAGAGAACATGAAGTTGGCTCGCGGGGCTGAAATGCGTTACTTTGGGCAATTACGGGATATTGTAATCTTTCTTCCTGAAATTCAGAGTGGCGAACCTTTTAATGAAGAAACGTTAAAAGCCCTGATTAGAGAATTTCACGCAAAGCATCAGGCGATTTATGGATGGTCAGATCCAAGCATGGCAGTTGCTATCTCTACATTAAAGCTTAGGGCCATAGGAGTGAGAAGGCCTGTTGAACTTATCAAACAGCCCCTCTCTAAAAAAGACCCCTCTGATGCATTTAAAAGAATGAGAAAAGTATATTTTAAAAACCTTGGTGGTTTTGTTGAAACACCTTGCTATGATTCTAACCTCTTAAGAAATGGTAATTTGATTGAAGGACCCTCTATTATTGAAGACCCAACCACTACAGTTGTGATCCCAAAAGGTTTTTCTTTAACAGTAGATGAATATCACAATTATTTAATAAGGAGGTCATAATGAGTATTTCTAAATCGATTGATCCTTTAACCCTTTCCATTATTGAAGGAAGACTGAATGCACAGAATCAAGAGTTAGGTTTTAGACTATTTCGTCAGTGCTTCTCATTTGCAACAGCACACATTCGAGATATAGGCACAGCATTATTCGATAAGGATGAACGAACGATTACGATAGGCAATTGGATGCCTGTCCATACAGCAGGATCCGATGTATGTCTCAAGGGAATGCTCGACTATATTGGGCGGGATAATATTCATGAGGATGACTTCATAGTCGGAAACGACCCATTTATTGTAAGATTTGGCCACGCACCTGATTTTTCATTCATTAGACCTGTTTTCTATGAAGGTGAGCTTATATTTTATCATTTCATGAGAACTCATCAATATGATGCTGGTGGTTCATATCAGGGTTGTTATTATCCAAGAACTTATGACTGTCATGGGGAAGGCATAATGATTCCTCCTGTTAAGCTTATCAAGAGAGGAGAAATTAATGAAGAAGTATTTTCTGTAATCCTAAGAAATGTCCGCGGATCCACTATGGTTCGGGCTGATTGTTTGCTTACATATGCCTCTATGAAGATGTCCGAAAAGAGATTAATTGAATTAATAAAAAGTTATGGAAAGGAAACTGTTCTTGGGGCATGCAATGAGATCGTCAGTAGAACCGAGGAATCTGTTAGAAAAGTAATCTCCACCTGGCCTCGAGGTACTTACAGGGCTGAGCGAGCAGCTGATTGGGATGGAACGGTGGATAAACCAGTATGGGTAAGATTATCACTCACTGTAAAACCAGAGGAGGGTCAACTCATTTTTGATTTTAGAGACAGTGACGACCAAGTTGATTTTATTAATTGCCCACAAGGTCAAACCAAGGCTGCAGTGGTGACAGCTGTGGCTTGGTCATTGCCCCCGCGAACACCAAGAAATCAGGGTTTAATGAATTGCCTAACCATCCTAACAAGGGAAGGTTCTGTATTAGATCCTACCTATCCTGCAACCAGTGGGGCTCAAGCACCAACCCTTGGTACTCATGTAGTTGAGTGTGTCCAAGTCGCCTTAGGTCAGGTAGTTCCCAAGGATACATCAGCATTATGGGCAAGACACATTAATCCCATTCTCACTGGAAGGCGAAGAGACATCATTGATCCAAGAACCAAGTCTCCTCAGCTCTATTGGACAGCCCCATTTCATGCAGATGGTTCAATGGGTGCAATATATGGATACGATGGTTGGGATGGATTGTGCTGGGTTTTAGGTGCAGGTGGCTCTCTCAGGGCTCCAATAGAACCAGAAGAGTGGGAAACTCCTTATAGATGGTTACGCCATGAATTTATAACCGATTCCGCTGGTGATGGAAAATGGAGGGGTGGTTTGGGGGTCCACTGGGAAGTTCTAAACACTTATGACCGAAAGGTATGGCAAGCCCATGATTGTGTAGTCATGACAGGTAATTCGGATGGAGAAAAATTTGGTGCACTTGGTCTTTTGGGTGGTACTGATGGAAAGAAACATCGCCTTGGCATCATAAGAAAAGGAAAAAAAGTTAGACTCAGATGTAACGATGTTCAATATCTCCAACCTGGAGATATAATATGGAGCAAATCCGGTGGAGGAGGTGGGGTTGGAGATCCTCTGGATAGAGACGTGGAACGTGTAAGATGGGATGTATTAAATGACTATATATCCGTTAAAAAGGCTAAAAACGTTTATGGAGTTGTTTTTAAGAAAGGAACATATGAAGTGGATATAAAAACTACAAAAGAGCTGAGAAAAAAATTGAAGGCAAAAAAGGTTGAGAAAAATAGAACCCAAAAATAAGAAAGGGGGAATATTAATATGTTAAAAAAAATATTTTTTTTATTTATTACCTTTTTGATTATAGGCTTGATATTGGATGAATTGAGTATAGCTCAGATTTCTCAAAAAGGGCCAGAAAAAATCTTAATAGGCTCACCTGCTTCCTTAACAGGTATGTATGCTGGTTTTGGTCAAGGTCAATCCTGGGGAGCAAAGGCAGCTGTGACAGATATCAATAAACAGGGAGGGGTTTTTGTAAAGGAGTATGGAAGAAAAATACCTTTGGAAATCATATTTTTAAATACTGAAAGTGACCCTGGAAAGGCTGGTGCCCTTGCTGAGCAATTGGTGGTAAGCCATAAAGTCCATTTTATTGTTACAGGAAATGAACCTCCTCCAATGCATAATAGGGCAGCCACTGTAGCTGCAAGATATAATACTGTTCATCTTGCCCATGCTGCAGTACTGGAGCCTTGGTTAGCAATGAAACAGAATGCCTCTCCTCCATGGAGGAATACATGGGCATTTGGTTTCTCAATCGCAATGGGAGCATTACCAGGGGATTTTCGCTACCAGAAACCGGGTTATACAATTCTTGGTACATGGCTACCTGTGTTAGAATCTATATCAGATAAGACAAATAAAAGGGTAGGAGTATTTGCAACGGATGAACCCGATGGTAGAGCATGGTATGCCTTATTTCCAAAAGCACTTAAAGAAAAGGGATATACCGTAATAGGTATAGATGAAAAGCTTGGCCTTTTCCCAAGTGAGACTTCTGATTTCTCATCTATCATTTCAAAATGGAAAACAGAGAATGTTGAAATCCTCTGGGGGAATTGCCCCGCTCCACTATTTGGAGCCTTATGGAGACAGTCTCGTGCACTTGGGTTTAGACCAAAAACGGTGTTCTGTGGAAGAGCTCCTGCCAATTATATAGATGTTATGTCGTGGGGTGGAGATTTGCCTTGGGGTATTGGACTTGAAATAAAATGGAGCCCCTTATTTACCACTCATGGATTCGGAGATACAACACCAAAATCACTTTTAGAGAGATGGACCAAGGAGACAGGACAACCATTAAATGACAATATTGGGCTTGGATATTATGTAATTCAAGTACTTGTTGATGCAATCGAAAGAGCTGGCTCTATTCAAACAGATGCTGTTAATAAAGCCTTGTCCCAAACCGACCTCATGACTATTAACTCAAGGGTTAAATTTGACGAAAGGCAGTTCAATCTGATTCCATTGAGTTTTGGACAATGGCATAAGGTAAGCACACCAGAGAAATGGTCCCTTAAGTTAGTAAGTACTGTTCATGATTTCGTTAAAACTGAAGCTCCCTTCATTTTCCCTATTCCTTATTAATATTAATGATATAAATTGCAGGAGGTTTTATGGCCTCCTGCCTTCTTAAAATTTCTATTAAATAAACATAAAGATCAAATGGAGTTTGGAGTTTGAGACTTGAGTTAAATATTTTTCATATAATGGATATTCAATTTGGAGAAAAGAGTTCTTTATCCAATGGTGTTTTATTTATCAATCCCAGAGAACTAAAAGAACTTCTCCTTCAGGACAAAAACTTTACGAATGTGGATATCGAACTGGCTCATCCTGGAGAAAAATGCCGAATAGTAAAAGTTTTAGATGTGATTGAGCCAAGAGCAAAGATAAGCGAAGGGGCTGAAGATTTTCCTGGAGTAGTTGGTGGACAAGTATGTGTTGGAGAGGGAGAAACGAGTGTTCTCCGCGGGGCAGCAATTGTTTTGAGTGATTATCGAGAAATCCGTGAGCTTGGTACGAGTGGAGATCCTAATGGAGAAATCATTGATATGGATGGTCCTGGAGCAGAGATTAGTATTTTTGGAAAAACTCATAATTTGGTTCTCCTCGCTACTCCTTCAAATAGAACAAGCACTCAAAAATATATGGCCTCTCTTAAAATCGCAGGATTAAAAACAGCCTCTTACCTTGGAAGGTTGGTAAAAAATCTCTTTCCTGATGAAAAAGAGATATATGAACTTCCTCCTCTCACAGAAATAACTTCGGGAAAAGAGAAACTTCCAAGGATTGTATATATTTTTCAAATCTTAAGCCTTCAATTCGAACCAATACCCGGAGAACCAGTGTTATATGGAAAAAATGTTTCGGATATCGTACCTACCCTTATCCATCCTAATGAAGTATTGGATGGTGCTTTGACCTCTCCATTTCCAGCTCTAAATCTTCAGACCTATCATATTCAGAATCACCCAATTATTAAAGAGCTTTATAAAAGACATGGTAAAGAACTTCTTTTTATTGGTGTGATTCTTACGATTGCACCAAACAATGTTACGGACATTGAGAGGGTATCCAATATAGCTTCGGGAATGGCAAAATATATACTTGGAGCAGATGGAGCTATTTTAACAAAGGCTGGAGGTGGAGCCCCTGAACTGACGATGGCCCGCACAGCACAGCGTTGCGAGCAATTGGGGATAAAGACAGCTATTGCTATGGTTCATATGGGAGCAGATATAAGCGATGCAAAGTATGGGGCAACAACAATTTTTAGTATGCCAGAGGTAGATGCCATTGTAAGTATGGGAATTCCTTTTATGGAATTGAAACTTCCTCCGGTTAATAGAATTATAGGTAGACCAAACTTAGATTTTGAGACTCCATCGATTACTGGAGAGATCACAAGAGCTATCCGATGGATTAAGGGATCTCAATGTCAGATTGGAACGACAAGACTTAAAGCCGTTAGGTATTAAAAATCCATAATAGAGGCAATTCTGAATGATAAGGATTGTTCATTACCTTAATCAATTCTTCGGAGGGATTGGAGGTGAGGATAAGGCTGATATTTCTCCCCGAGTTATTGAGGGTGCCATTGGGCCTGGAAGACTTATAGAAACACTTATAGCCGAGGAAGGTAACGTAGTTGCTACGGTGATCTGCGGAGATAACTATTTTGCCGAAGATGTTGAGAGGGCTTCTTCAGAAATTATAAAACTGATAATTCCATATAAGCCTGATCTTTTAATTGCAGGTCCTGCCTTTAATGCTGGAAGGTACGGGATTGCCTGTGGGGCAGTCTGCAAAATGGTTCAAAAGGAGTTGGGAATACCTGCAATAACTGGAATGTATGAGGAAAACCCTGGTCTTGATCTTTATAGAACAGAGGTATATATCGTAAAGACAATGGATTCAGCAAGGGGGATGGCAGATGCTTTACGGAAGATGTTAAATCTCGGGAAAAAACTTTTTAGGGGAGAAAGAATTGGGTCTCCAATAGAAGAGGAATATTTTGCTCGAGGGATTTTAGTCAATGAGTTTACTGAGAAGACAGGAGCTGAGCGTGTAGTAGAAATGTTACTTCTTAAACTTCAAGGTAAACCTTTTGAATCGGAAGTTCCAAGGCCAATTTATGATCGAGTTAAACCTGCCCCTCCAATCAAAGCCTTAACTAATTCAAAGATTGCCTTGATAACAGATGGTGGATTAGTACCCAGAGGTAATCCTGATAAGATCGAAATACGAACAGCAACACGTTTTGGTAGATATGAAATAAAAGGCATGGATAAGCTTAATCCTGAGGATTATGAGGTTAGCCATGAAGGGTATGATTCAAGCCTTGTGAGAAAGGATCCAAACAGACTCGTTCCTGTAGATGTCATGAGAGAACTTGAGAGTGAGGGAAGGATTGGTAAATTGCATGATAAGTTTTATAGCACGACCGGGGTGGCAAGTATTGTTGAGGTTATGAGGCGATTAGGTCAGCTAATTGCCACTGAGCTTCGGGCAGAAGGAGTTTCTGGTGTAATATTGACATCTACTTGAGGAACATCAACACGTTGCGGTGCAACGATTGTAAAGGAAATAGAAAGGGTTGGAATCCCAACTGCCCATATATGTTCGATAACTCCTGTTGCACAGATGGTAGGTTCTAATAGGATTATTCTTGGATATAAGATCATAAATCCAGTAGGGAATGAAGATTTAACCCTTGAAGAAGAGAAAAGATTTCGCCGTGAAATAGTTGAGAGGGCCTTAAAATCACTTGAAACTGAAATAAAAGAACAAACTATATTTACAAGTTGAGTAATTCTTCGATTATGTTTTTTATGCTTTTTTACTAAAAATTATTCATTTTGTAATTTCTCTGTTTTTGATTTAAGCCTTATTGATTTTATAAAGATATTTCTTAATAATTTCTTCACTTCTTCATCATCAATACTTTTTAAAAGATCTTCAATTAGTTGCGAAGTTTCTCTATCAAGCCTTTTTTCTTCTCTTATATGAGATGCTTTACTAAAAGAGGGCTGTGGATTAACCTTTCCTAATCTAAATCGAACATCCTCTATAAGATTTTCGCCCAAAAACTCTTTTATATTTTCCAAAAGCTTTGGCTTTAGAAACTGAAGTTGTTGAATCCATGTTGAGTGGGAAACATCTATAAAAAGGATTCTATTTCGAATAAAACATGGTTGGGTTTGAGCTGCAATATTTTCCCCCACAATTTTTCTCCAAGCAGGAAAGATTGAATAGGCCTTTAATGGCGTATCTATATCAAGGTCTTTTAATGCCTTATCTAAGATAGATCGGATACTTTCAGGCCTTTCCATATCTTCCTATTATTAGGAAACTTTTGAGGGATCGATCCTGGGAAAAAGAGGAATTGGCTTCTCAACTTTGCTACCAGATTTCAATCCTCCCCACTTCCCATCCTCTATTAATCGCTTTGTCCAAATCTCTTCTTTGATACCCAATTGTTTCCACATCTTTTCAGAGGTTTGAGGCATAAATGGAGAAATAAGTAACGCAATTATTCGAAGAGACTCGAGTGCCTGATAGATCACCGTTTTAAGCCTACCTCTATCTTTTTGCTGTTTGGATAAAGACCAAGGAGAAGTTTCATCAATATATTTATTACTTCTATCCACTAACTCCCAAAGAGAAATTAAAGCCTTATTGAAGGCCAGATCATCCATCTGTTTTGATATCTGGTCAATTACACTCTCTGCCACTCTTTCAAGATCTTTATCAACCTCTTGAAAATCCTCTGGTGATGGGATCACTCCATCGAAATATCTTATGGCCATGCTTAATGTTCTGCTAAAAAGGTTTCCAAGATCGTTAGCCAAATCACTGTTAATCCGGTGGACCATTGCTGAATGAGAGAAGTCTCCATCCATCCCAAAAGGTACCTCTCTCATCAAGAAATATCGAACCGCATCCACACCATATAGATCAATAAGACGATTTGGCTCGACAACATTTTGGAGGGACTTGGACATCTTTTTCCCTTCGATCGTCCACCAACCATGTGCAAAAACCATTTTGGGTGGTGAAAGACCAATCGATTTTAACATTGTTGGCCAATAGACTGTATGCGTTGTTAAGATATCCTTACCAATAAGGTGTATGGCTTCAGGCCAAAACTGATTAATTCGTTCTTCATCCGATCCAAAACTGAGAGCACTGATATAATTAATCAGTGCATCAAACCATACATATGTCACATACTCTGGATCAAAAGGTATTTCAATTCCCCACTTAAGCCTTTTCTTTGGTCTTGAAATGCATAGATCCTCAAGAGGAGTTCTAAGAAAACCAAGGATTTCATTTCTCCTTGTTGAAGGAAGGATAAACCTCTCGTTATGTTCTATATAATCGATCAGCCAGGATTGATATTTACTCATCCTGAAGAAATAATTTTTTTCGGATATTTCACTCACTGCCCTCAAACAATCAGGGCATTTACCCTCTCGAAGATCCTTTTCTGTCCAGAATCTTTCGCATGGGATACAATACCAACCTTGATAATCGGCCTTATAAATTTCCCCTCGTTCGTAGAGTCCTTGAAGAATCTTCTGAACTACATCTTTATGACGTTTTTCTGTTGTACGTATAAAGTCATTATTGGAAATGTTTAACCTCTTCCATAATGATTGGAAACGCTGAACCATCTCGTCACAATGAGTTTTCGGGTCAATTCCTCTCTCTTCTGCAGCCTTCTCTACTTTCTGACCATGTTCATCAGTACCTGTAAGAAAAAACACTTTGTAACCTTCAAGCCTTTTATAACGTGCAAGAACATCTGCAGCAATGGTTGTGTAAGCATGACCGATGTGAGGAACATCATTTACATAATAGATTGGTGTAGTGATATAGAAAAATTGATTAGATTTCTGATGCATGTAAAGTTATTTCTCCTCCTTCCTCCAGTTCAACAGTAATGGTTTGACTTAAGACATTTTGGCGAATCACCTTTCCTCTTCCTGCCTTGGTTAAAATGCGCTTCCCAACCTTTGGAAGATCTCTCTTTAGCTCTAAATAGACAGGAAATTCATAGGAAAGGCAACACATCAGCCGGCCACAGATACCAGATATTTTGCTTGGGTTTAGGGCTAAATTCTGTTCTTTAGCCATCTTTACAGAAACGAGGTCGAAGCGGTTCATGAATTTTGAGCAACAAAGCTCTCGACCACAGCTTCCTATTCCACTAATCATCTTTGCTTCATCTCGAACGCCAATCTGACGCATCTCAATCCTAATTCTAAACTCAGAGGCCAAATCCTTTACAAGTTCCCTGAAGTCAACCCTCTTTTCTGCTGTAAAGTAAAAAAGTATTTTGGAGCGATCTAAGAGAACTTCTGTTTTTACAAGCTTCATATTAAGACCCTTCTCATTAATCTTTTTTAGACAGAAATCAAATGCTCGCTGCTCAAGTTTTTTGTTTTCTTCAAATCTCTCCAAATCTTCAATTGTTGCTTTTCTAATAACTTTTCCAGGCGATTTAAGCACAAAGCGTTTCTCTTTATGATGAGGCTCGGAAAGGACTTTCCCCAGCAGAACACCCCTTTCCGATTCCACCACTACGTCTTCTCCAATCTCAAGTGAAAGATCGCCTGCATCAAATTCTTCATATCTTCCGTTTGGCAATTTAACATATACAAGTCTCACCATATTAGTTATCCCCTATTCCAAGAAATCATAAGGGCCTCAAGGGCAAGTGTGGTATTTGCATTACTCCGAAGGGCTAATGCTATTTGATGTATAGTATCCATTCTATTAAAAAGGGATCTCAGATCTAAATCATTCGAAATTTTAATTATATCTTCTGACAAATCAAAATTTATTAATTCATTCTTCTCTATCTTTACCATGATTAGATCCCTTAAAAGGGTCTTACATACCTCAAGGCTTAAAATGAGCTCTTCTCTCTGTGAGGGAAGTATTTCCAATAGATTCCTCATAGTTTCTATTGTAAGATATTTAGAACCTATAAGTTCAATAAGGAGCCTTTCTCTTTGGATAGTCTCCATCTCCTCCTTAATCTCTAAGGCCCTTCCCAAACTTCCTTCCGAGAGAGACGACAGAAGGTGTGCTTCTTTCTCACCAAATCCTTTAACTTGAATTAACCAACGGGTAACAATAGGTAGAGGTAATGGATAGAAGTGAATGCTCTGACATCGTGAGATGATGGTTGGAAGCAAAAACCTTTCACTATTAGCAATAAGAATTATAACTGTATGCAAAGGGGGTTCTTCCAGTGTCTTTAAAAGGGTATTGGACATATTTGGTGCCATTCGATCTGCTGCAGTTAAAATGCATATGCGGCGTCTCCCCTCATAAGGTTGAAAGGAGAGATCCTTTTGCATTTCCCTAACCTGATCCACCTTTAAGGTTTGACCAGAAGGCTCAAGAACCAAAATATCAGGATGGATATTTTGATCAATCTTTTTACAGGATAAACATTTATCACAAGAATCTTCCTCATCGGTTCTATTCAAACAGTTTATAGCTTTGGCAAATTGGAGGGCAACAAATTTCCGGCCGATTCCTTCATTTCCAAGAAATAAATAACTATGGCCTACCTTATTATTCTTTATTGCTTGTTTAAGGAATCTTATCGGTTTCTCGTGACCCAATACATCTTTGAATGACATATTTTTTGCCTTACTAATAATTTATCAATAACATCTCTGATCTTTTCAAAAACCTTTTCTTCTCCCAAACGGGTATCAATAACCTTTATCCTTCTGGGATCCTTCTTAGCTAATGAGAGATATCCTTCTCTTACTCTCTTATGAAATAGGATATTTTCTCTTTCAAATCGATCTTCTTTAATACCATTTAATTCCTTATTTCTCTTAATAGCTCTTTTTAATCCTAAACCTGAAGGACAATCAAGAATAAATGTTATGTCAGGTTTTAATCCTTGCGAAGCGATTCTATTCAATTTCTGCACGAATTTCAAATCTAATCCTCGGCCATAGGCCTGATAAGCAATACTTGCATCACTGAAACGATCACAAATGACGACAATTCCCTTCTCTAATAGAGGCTTGATGACATCATGGACATGCTGCGCCCTTGAAGCTTCATATAAAAGTAGTTCACAAAGAGGAACCATCTTGCTATGGGAAGGGTCAAGTAGGATTTTTCGGATCTTCTCACCAATCGAAGTACCCCCAGGTTCCCTTGTTACCTCGCATGGAATTCTTTTTTGAGTGAGATAATTCTTGATACGGACAATCTGGGTGGTCTTCCCACTTCCTTCTATCCCCTCGAATGTAATAAAAAGTGACAATTTGTTTCTCCACCATATTTAATAAAATATTTGAAATATAAATAAGATAGACCATGAATTGTTGTCAAGGTGAAAAAAGGAGGCTATGCTCTACAAAGCTAAAGCATCCATCCTTTCCCACAACAATATGATCCAAAACTCTTAAATCAAGTGAACGAGCAGCTTCAATAATGTTTTGAGTTAAAAGCCTATCCTCTCGAGAAGGTTCTTTATGACCACTTGGATGGTTGTGGATAAGGATAAGACCCGAGGCATGATAATATAGGGCTTTCTCTAAAATAATTCTTGGAAATACAACTGCTCTATCAATAGTACCTTCTTGGATAATTTCATAATTTATTACTTCATTTTTCGTATTGAGGTAGATAACCATAAAGGTTTCATTAGAAGATCCAGAAAGCCTCATCCTTACAAAATCGAAAACAGCCTGAGGCGAGGAAAGGACATCACGATGTTTCATTTTCTCTCCAAGATATACCCAGTTGAGCTCTTTAACTAATTTTAGAAGCATGGCTGAAATAGGACCCATTCCAGGGACATTAAGAAGATCTCTTTCACTTGCATCAAGCACCCCTGAAAAACTTCCAAATCGTTTGATTAGCTCTTTGGCTATAGGTTTAACATCCCTTCTTGGAATACCATAGGTGAGAAGAAGTTCAAGAAGCTCATAATCATGAAAGCCCTCCGAGCCACTCTTTCTAAATCTCTCCCTTAGCCTTTCCCGATGCCCTAAATAATGTGGTTTTTCAGTCATAATGTTGGATCAGTGTTTCAATATTCATTTTTAATTTTGACGGATCTTTGCAAATCATAAAATCCCAGCGGCCAAACTCACCATGATTGTTAATGGCTTTTACCCATCTTTTCGCAGCCACTTCTTTCTGTCTATCCTGTTCGCTTTCAAGCCCTTTTACCTCCAGGATCAATTTCATCTCATGGCTCTTTATCGATAACTTCCTTTTCACTAATTTTCGCCTTTTTAAATCATGTTTATTATACAACTGCTTTTTTAAAAATAAAATAATATTTTTAATTTGAGCTCAATTCCCATAACAGCTTTTCTATCCTACGAACGATCCCCTCTAACCTTAACCCTCTCCCCTCGGGGTAGGAAATGGGCGAGGAGAGGATTTTTACTCTTAGTAATATCATATAGAATACCCAGTGAGAGTGAGAGATCCCTAATTAAAAAGTTAGACTTGATTATTTTTTAAGGGTTTTATATAAGATTCATAATCATATCAATTTATTTAGGAGAATCATTATGGAACAAGGAAAGATTGTGGATGGATTCAGGTTTCTTCCACCAGGACTTAGGGCTTGGGTTAGAAGTTTCATTCCTGAAAGTGACTTCCCTGGATATATCCCATGGACCCCCTTACCCAAACCCCTTAATCAAATAACGCTGGCCCTTGTCACCAGTGCCGGAATCAGCCTAAAAACAGATCCCCCATTTGATATGGAAAGAGAAAAGAGAGAACCCCTTTGGGGTGATCGTTCTTTTCGGAAGATCCCAAGAGGAACAACAGAAAAGGAGATCGATGTCAATCATCTTCATATCAATACCAACTGGATCAAACAGGATATTAACGTGATTCTACCTCTTCAGCGAATGGCTGAGTTTGAAATTGAGGGAATCATCGGTCGCCTTGCATCTACAGCCTACTCTTTTTATGGATTTCAATGGCAGAATATGGATTTTCTCAAAGAGGCAATCGAACCCATCTCAATATGTATGAAAGAAGAAGGGGTTGAAGCCGTTTTTCTTACTCCTGCCTGACCCTTCTGCTGTCAGTCCGTAGGACTGGCTGCAAGATTTCTTGAGGAAAGGGAATTTTCAACCTTAGTCTTAAGTCCAACATGGGAATTCCATCGGGCCGTAGGTATTCCTCGAATAGCTGCTATCGAATATCCTTATGGGAGACCTGTTGGACAGGTTGGTGATCGAGAGGGCCAAAGAAAGGTCCTAAGAGAAGCCCTTTCTGTGTTTGAGAAGGCAAAAAAACCTGGTGAGGTTTATCACCTTCCATTCACATGGCCTGAAGATCCAAAGAAGACAGACTGGCAACCGCCAGAGATGTCTCCCTTAATACAATATTATCTTGATGATATTAAAAAGGCCCGTAGGTAAACGATGTAAATCAAAAATAATAAAAAGGGGGTAAATCGCAAATGATAAGATTTTTATTTGGTGTAATCATAGGCATACTTATTTTCTTCTTCTTCATCTATTTTGGTGGCGGAAAAACTATTAAAAAGTTCGGAGAAAACTTAACAGAGACAGGAAAGAGGATGGAGATGATTGAAGAGACCATTAAAAAAGGAAAAGAAGATTTTGAAAAAGGGATAAAGAAAAAAATATTTAAGGAGGAGAGGCAGGTTCCTAAACAGGGTCAATAGCGGATTGAAAAATCTTTAAATTCTCCTATATAATCTTCCCAATCAACTTTAACATTTGTAACCCTGGCCTCAGAAGGTCCTCGATGACACCATTGAATCATTCGATCCACTTTATCCTTTTCACCTTCAAAAACAGCCTCAACCCGACCATCCCTACGATTTTTAACCCATCCATTTATCCCCAACTCATAGGCCTTCTCTTGGGTATGATAACGAAAAAAGACTCCTTGAACCCTTCCTTCAATAACTACATGAGCCCTTACCTTTTCCATAAAATAACCAGAGATGAATTTTTATGAATTTTAATTTATCATATGTTTTTTATTAATTCAACATAACTAAATGAATACATAACGAAAGGAGTATAAATGGATTGGAAGATATTTTTAACTACATTCGGAACAATTTTTTTAGCTGAGTTGGGTGATAAAACCCAACTGGCAGCCATACTCATGACCTCTAAAACAAAACTCCCTTGGTCAGTATTTACTGGGGCCTTATTAGCCTTTTGTATCGTAACATTGATCGGAGTATTATTGGGTGAAGGTCTTATTGCTATTATTCCTGAAAATATCCTTAAGAAAGTAGCCTCACTTGCTTTTATTGCAATTGGAATATGGGTATTTTTTAGTAAATAATTCTTTTTTTCTCTATTTAACTACCATCAAACTTTTCACTTTATTAACAGCCCCAGGCAAAACATCGCCAATCTTTTCAAAAAATCTAATATGTGCATAACGGTCAAGAGGAGTCTCGCCTTGATTTATGATTACTAACTTCGCACCACTTTTTAGGGCTTCACGAGGCATATCGGCTGCTGGAGTGACAACTAAACTTGACCCTACTACAACAAATAGGTCAGCCTTTCGAGAATGATGATAGGCTAAAAATAAGTCTCTTTCTGGAAGTGGCTGACCAAAATTCACAACACTTGAACCCAGTTGACCACCACAATCACAGATGGCCTTTCCAAGGGAACGATCCACTGTTTTTTGGCACAAGCTACAGCGAAGTTTTGTAATGTTTCCATGAAGTTCTGCTAAAAGTTCAGGTTTTATTCCTGATTTGAGATGTAGATTATCCACGTTTTGGGAAATTAAAAATCTCAATTTACCAATATTTTGTAATTCCACAATAGCTAAATGGCCTTGATTAGGTTCAAACGAATCCCAAGGTTTACTTATAGGCTTGGGTGGAAGTCCCTTTTCCTGTCTTGTCCAAATCCCATTAGGCCCTCTAAAGTCAGGAAGACCTGATTCTGTGCTAATTCCAGCTCCTGTAAAAAAAACAATATATTGGGATTTGAATAAAAATTCAACAAATTTCTCAATTCTTTCCTCAAGATCATTCTTCATAGCTATGATTTTATTAATATCTCTAAAATGCGAGGAAAGATATATTCTGCCACCTCTGGGAGATATCCTCCATGAGTTATGATGAGGTATCTTCCGTCACATACCTCTTTTGCAAGCTCATTCACCTCATTTGCCAAATGGATGAAGAATTCCTTGGTTAATCCTCTATCTCCATAATCTCCCTGACAGGTATCATGACCAAAGTTATGAAATATCATAAATGGTTTAAAATCACTAACCCGACTAAAGAAATTAAGCCTCACCTTCTCAAGATAATCTTCATCGCTGCTCCTATATCCAGTATCGACATCTATCTTTGTTCCATTATCCTCTATCCTATCTTCATCACAGAAACAAACATGTAATACCTCGAGATCATTTTTAAAGACAGCCCTTGTTCCATTTCCATGATGGCTATCCGTATCGATGATAGCAAACCTTTTTAAACCAAACTTTTCTCTAACATTAACTACGGAAGGGCCTATACAGGAAAGATAGGTTCCACCCCATGCATAAGAAGGTTCTGCATGGTGACCAGCTGCTACAGAAAAAACAAGTGCATTAATGATCTCCCCTTTTGCGATCTTTTCGGTTGCCTCAACACATGCTCCAACTGCAAGTGAAGCGCCTCTATAATACCAAGCCTTTTTTACTTCTTCTAAATATGTTTTCGTATGAATTTTAAGAAGTAAAGCCTCAGAAACAGGATTTGGCTCAAAAAGTCTCACACCATCTAATTTAAGGATATCCCTTATTACATCTGGGAATCTACGAAACTTATTCCCGATTATAGGCCAATTTGACTTAGCAAACTCTTGGTGAAAAAATACACCTGTTTTTATTTTTCCCATCTTTTCAAAATTTGTAGTTTTATGAAAATTGAGGAAATTTAACCTTGATAAAAGATTTCAATCTTCTTTTTCTCTGATGATATATTTCTTCCTAAGTTTTGGCTTCTCAATCTTTCCTGTTGGATTTCGAGGAACCTCACCAAAGAAAACCTTTTTAGGTCTCTTGTATTTCGGTAAGCCTTCACAATATCTGAGAATCTCTTCTTCTGTTAGGGATTTCCCAGGAACCACATCCACGACCACACTAACTACCTCTCCTAATCTTTCATCTGGAAAACCAATAGCAGCAACATCTTTAACACAAGGATGGGTATGTAAAAATTCTTCAACCTCTACTGGAAATATATTTTCTCCACCACAAATAATGAGGTCCTTTTTTCGATCGACAAGATAAATAAAACCATCTTCATCCTGTCTTGCCATATCTCCAGTATAAAGCCAACCATCCCTGATAGCCTTTGCTGTTGCCTCCGGGTTTTTATAATATTCCTTCATAACCCCATCACCACGAACTACCAGCTCTCCAACTTCTCCTTTTTTAACATCATTTCCTTCTTCGTCAACGATTCGAGCCTCCCAATTAAATCCTGGAAGTCCAATAGCTCCAACTTTATGCTCATTTTCTATTCCAAGATGAACACATCCTGGACCAGTTGATTCACTAAGGCCATAATCCGTATCATAGGCCATTTCGGGAAAGTATTCCTTCCAGTGTTTTACAAGGGATGGAGGAACTGGTTGGGCTCCAATGTGCATCAGTCTAAGTTGCTTCAGATTATAATTTTCAAGCTTCAGTTCTCCGCTATCTAATTTTAAAAGTATGTCTTGAGCCCACGGCACAAGAAGCCATAGAATGGTTCCTCCCTCCTCACTGACAGCCTCTAAAATCCATTCAGGAGAGACTCCCCTAAGAATTACAGCAGGCCCTCCAACAATAAAGCTTCCAAACCAATGCATCTTTGCTCCTGTATGGTAGAGGGGAGGAATAAGAATGAAATTATCCCTTCGGGTCTGATAATGATGAGCATTTTCTGTTATGCAGGCTGATACCATATTTTTGTGTGTCAAAAGAATAGGTTTCGGAGTACCTGTAGTTCCAGAAGTAAAATAGAGTCCACAAGGATCATCATATTCAATGTGAATCTTAGGAGGAGTTGGAGAAGATTTTTCTATTAATCGATCAAATGGCTCCGCATAAGGGGGAACTTCCTTTCCCACAGTAATAAAATGCTCAATTGTTGGTAAGTCATCCTTTATCTGATCAATCCTATCTATGAACTCCTCACCAAAAACCATACATTTCGGTTCTGCAACATCACAGCAGAATTTGATATCCTTACTTGTAAAACGAAAATTTAAGGGAACAACCCATGCCCCTGTTCTAATAATTCCAAAATAGGCTACAAGCCAATCTATAGAATTCATCATAAGGTGGATCACCTTATCCCCTTTTTTGATTCCTTTCTTGATTAGGATATTGGCAAAACGGGTTGCTTTCTCATCAAATTGTTGCCAAGTGATAACCCTTCTACTGCCTTCTTGGGGATTCCTTTCAATAAGAGCTATGCTATTAGGGTACATTCGAGCGTTTCGAGCTAAGATTTCTCCAATATGAATATCAATATTTCCCATAGCCTAACCTCTATAAAAAATTAAAATTTATTCCCAGGTTCTCCGGTCAACAATTAAATTATCCTTTTCAGAAATCGTTCCCTCCTTGATAAATTCAACTTTGTCTACTCTTACTGTACATATCTCTCTAAAAACCTCTTCAAATTCCCTCTCTATCCTATGCCTCATCTCTCCCTCTTCTGGAGCTTCTATCCTTACAGTTAAATGGTCTTTAAAGTCGATACGATCAACTATGGCCTGAAGTTTTATATCTCCAAATCTTGATGAAATCTTTTTTAACTGACTGGGCGCTATAAACATCCCTCTTACCTTTACTGCCTCACCAACTCTTCCGCTTATTCCCATCAGCCGATAAGAAGTCCTACCACAAGGGCATCGATCCTTTACAAAAAATGAGAGATCTCCTGTCCCAAAACGGAAAAGGAAAAATATATTATTAAGTCTCGTAACAACAACCTCCCCAAGTTCTCCAGGACCAAGCTGCTTTCCTGAAGATGGATCAACGATTTCTACAATAACTTCCTCACATATATGCCATCCATTTTTCTGCTTACACTCATATGCAATATCCCCAACTTCTGTTGCTCCATACATTTGATAAGTATCTATTCCATACTCTTTTTCAAACTTTTCCCTTAAAGAAGGCTGTAGAGGTTCAGCAACAAAGCTTGCTCTTCTAATCTTAAAACTGTTCTTGAAATCATAGCCCATTTCTTCTGCCTTTTTGATTATGGCCATTAAAAAACTTGGAGTCCCTGTGTATCCTGTTACTCCAAGATCACGAATGAGTTGAATCTGATTCTCTGTGCTCGAGGTGCCTGAAGGAACAACAGTTACACCTATTCGCCTTAGACCACTGTGAAATGTTAAGCCTGCAGCAACCATGTGGTAAGAAAATGTATTAAGCACTATGTCTCCTTTTCTAAATCCAGCTGCATAATATCCCTTTGCCCAAATTGGATCTCTATCGGAAAGATGGGGCTCATAAACAGGTCCAGGCGATGTAAAGATCCTATCAATAGCTACGTCCTTGTTGTCCAATCCTCCAAAAGGCGGCTCTTCCATCTCAAGTTTTACAAGTTGTTCACGTGAAATCACAGGAAGTTTCTCAAGATCTTTTGTAGTCTTTATCTCTGAGGGATGAATATTCCCCTCATCAAATATCTTTTTAATCCTTGATGATTTTTTATAAGCTAAACGAACCATTTTAGCCAAACTCTGATTATAGAATTGCTGTCTTTTGGCTTGGGAAATATTCTCTTTTGGGTCGAAAAAACGAGCTTCCTTTATTCTGCCACTCATATTCTCCTCCTTAATGAAATTCTACAACCAACGTTTTCGTCTCTTATATGCTTTCACATCTTTATATGATTTAAGAGCCCCAGATGTAGCTGTCCCAAGATAGAATTCCTTAACATCGGGATTCTCTCTCAACTTCGAAGATTCATCTTCCATAACAATCTTTCCATTCTCCATGACGTATCCATAATGTGCTATTTGAAGAGCCATATTTGCATTTTGTTCCACGAGCATAATAGTTGTTCCCTGTTCTTCATTGATTTTTCTAACAATTTCAAAAATCTCTCTTACTAAAAATGGAGCCAATCCAAGAGAGGGTTCATCAAGGAGTAGAAGTTTTGGTTGAGCCATCAGAGCTCGACCCATCACAAGCATCTGTAGCTCTCCACCACTGCAATAGCCTGCCAATTGATTCCTTCGGGCAACTAAAGGTTTAAAATAGTGATAGACTAATTCCAGATCTTTTTTATAAGGCTTTCCCCACCGGGTGGCTGTACCTACTCTGAGATTCTCTTCTACAGTAAGATATTTAAAAGGCTGACGGCCTTCGAGAACTTGGATAATACCAAGTCGCGTAATCTCCTCTGGTGCAGAGTTCTGAATCTGTCGACCTTCATAAAAAATACTTCCCTCAGTTACCTTTCCATTTTCAGGTTTAAGTAATCCAGATATAGCCTTTAGAGTTGTTGTCTTTCCCGCACCATTGCTCCCAAGAAGAGAAACGATTTGACCTTTCTTTACAGTTAGAGAAACTCCTTTTAGCACCTGAATTACATCTTGATAGACTACACTGATATTATTAATTTGAAGAAGGATATTATCTTCCATTAATTTATCCCCCCTTTATTTAAAAAATATTTTGGGGAATTAATAAGAAAATGGCCAAAGTTTAAAGCTCGACTTTATAATCCGCCAAACCTCTGCTATCCCTTTGGGCTCAAAAATAATAAATAAGATAATGGCCAAACCGAATATAAACTCCCTTAAAGGAGCAATGGTTAATGCAACCTTTGTTAAAGCACCAATATTCATGAAAAATTCTGTTGAGTGACTTAATATCTCATTGAGTCCAGTAATGAAAATGGCACCAAATACCGAGCCTGGAATACTTCCTAAGCCACCTATGATAATCATAGCGATAAATTCAATTGATAGCATTAATGTATAAGGTTCAGGGGTAATACTTCCAATATAATAAGCAGCAAGGCCTCCTGCAAATCCAGCATAAAACGAGCTTATAGCAAACGATAAGAGTTTGTAACGAAAAAGAGGAATTCCCATTCCCTCGGCAGCTCTATCATTATCTCGTATGGCAATAAATGCTCTACCATAGCGTGTCCTCATTAGATTTACAGCGAACCATGTTAAAACAACGAAGCAGACAAAAATAATAAAGAAAAAGGCCCTATCACCTTTGACGTTTAGGCCAAGTAGATTTGCTCGAGGAAGCATGATTCCCATTGGGCCTTTTGTTAAACTCTCCCAGGAAACAAACAAGTATTGAAGGATAAATTGACCTGCAAGGGTTGCAATCGTGAGGTAAAGGTGTTTAAGCCGAGCTGATGGAATTCCAAATATCATACCTACAAGGGCTGTGATTATGCCTCCTCCAATAACAGAAAGCCAGAATGGAAAACCAAGAGCTGTTGAAAGGATAGCCGCACCATAGGCACCCACTCCGAAAAAGGCCCCATGACCAAGGGAGATTTGACCTGTATAACCTATAAGAATGTTAAGACCAATAGCTGCTATGGCTGCTATCCCTATATGATTAATAATATATAAAAGATATGGACTACATATGAATGGGATCACTGCGAAAAGAATAATTAATCCTATGAGTAACCAGAACCTTCCAAAATCAGTTGAAAAGATTGCAAGCTCCTCTTCGTAACGCTCCTTAAAATTTCCACATGGATGAAATCTTAATTTTCTCATTTCTCCCCCTAAAATAAATTATACTCTTTCAATTTCAACAAGTCCAAAAAGTCCATATGGCTTTATTAATAAAATAAGCACGAGCACAACAAATGGAATCACCTCTTTTAAGGAGGTTGAAATATACCCACCTGTAAAGGTTTCAAGTAACCCAATTATTAAGCCTCCAATAATAGCACCACCTATGCTCTCAAGGCCTCCAAGGATAACAACTGGAAAGACTTTCAACCCCATTATACTAATATCATGGACATTAATACCATTCATAATACCCAGAATGATTCCGCTTAAGGCACAAACCAAGGCAGCAATTGCCCAAGATAGGGCAAAAACCCTTCTTACATGGACGCCAAGTGAAAGGGCAGCAGTTTGGTTATCCGCCACTGACCTCATATATATGCCTTGCGAGGAATATTTGAAAAAGAAACCAAATATTGAAAGAAAGATAATCCCAATAATAAAAGATGCGACATAAACAGGTTGAATGCTAATAGCTCCCAATTGGATGGTAAGACCTTTTGGTAGGAAGTCGGGGTAATTAAAAAGATTTCCTCCAAAGATTACTAATAGCAATCCCTTGAACATTGCTGCAAGTCCAACAGTTAACATGATCACCTCTATCAGGGCCTCACCAATGAGGGGGCGAAGAAAAAGTCGCTCAATCACAAACCCAAGTGCAAAACTACATATCAAGGTAAATAAAAATGCCAATGGAATGGGGAGATTAAATCTTACAGAAAAGAGTAAAAAAATAAATGCACCTATAGAGAGTAATTCTCCATGGGCAAAATTAAGAACGCTTGAGGACTTAAATATCATTACAAAGCCAAGCGCTGCCAGGGCATAAAGAAATCCCACGGATAGACCTTGAACTATAAGTTGAAAAAAGAATTCCATAAAAACCTCCTCACTCCACAGTTAATATCTTTACCTTTGTGGTGATGGTTCCCACATGTCCATCTCGGTAGCGAACTTTTCCAGTAACCTCTAACTCTTTCTTGTCGCTATACATTGCCTCAATCAAATCGATATACTGTTCATAGACAAATTTTCTCCGAACCTTTCCTGTACGGGTAAGTTCCTCATCATCAGGATCGAGAAGTTTGTATAAGAGGATAATCTTTTTCAACCTCATCGGCTTTGGAAGCTGAGTATTCACCTTCCTAACCTCATTAAGGATTAATTCTTCAACCTCTGGCCTTTGTGAAAGATCTGTATAAGTAGTATAAGGAATCATTCGATCTTCTGCCCAACTTCCAACATTTCCAAAATCAATGTTGATGAAACCAGTAATATATTCACGACCCTCACCCCAAACTACTGCCTCCTTAATATAAGGACTAAATTTAAGTCTTGTCTCAATAAAGTCTGAAGATATTGCCTCTCCTGCTTTTGTCCGCATGATTTCTTCCTTCCGACCAATAATCAAAAGATGCCCATCTTCATCTATATAGCCAGCATCACCTGTATAGAGCCAGCCATTTCGCAAAGTCTTCTTCGTTGATTCTGGATCCTGATAATATCCAACAAAACAGGAGGGCGTCTTGACTAAAACCTCCTGGTCTTCTGAAATCCTTATCTCTGTTCTTGGTAGAGGTTTTCCAACCGTCTCAGGTTTTACTTCTCGATCAGGCTGAACCTGAAACACCCCTCCTCCTTCTGTAAGGCCATAGGCATGTTTGAGGTTAAGTCCTTTGGCACGGAAGAAACGAATGACATCTGGACTTATTGGATGACCTCCAGTAATTGCTGCTTTAATTTGTGAACAACCGACTCGGTCAAGTAATGGTTGATAGACGATTTTTGAAAATATCTTATGGAGGATCTTTAAAGTGATTGGAATAGGCTCCCTTTTAGATTCTCGATCGACGAGCTCTCCACCAATTCTTTCTCCAAGTTCAAAAAGTTTTCGTTTCACCCATCCAGAATCAGCTATCTTAACTCTAATCTTTGAGGCCAAATCCTCCCAGAATCTTGATGAAGTAATAATAACAACTGGACCAATCTCACGAAAATCTTCTGCCTGGGTTTCTAAGGTCTCTGGGAAATTCATTGTCATTCCAGAAAGTGGAGAAACTCCCATTCCCCACATTTGATCAACTATCCATGCTGTTGGAGTAATTGAGATCCAATTGTCTTCAGGACCAATTGGAGCTGTCTCAATCCATTTTCGGGCAATCTCAGTAAAACTTCGATGGGAGATCATAGCCAGCTTTGGGATCCCTGTTGTTCCAGAAGTCATAATCATCAGGGCTACTTCATCGGGTTTCCCTTTCCAGAGTTCCTCTTCAAAAAGTTGTGGGGCCTCTTGATCTAATTTTGCTCCGATTTCCAAAAGCTCCTTAAAACTTATCAGCCATGGATTTCCAACATAGGTCCTCATCCCTGTTTGATCAATATAGATAACCTTTCGGACATTAGGAAGATCATCCTTAACCTCAAGAAGTTTGTCTACCTGCTCCTGGTCTTGAGCAATTACAAAAACAGCTTCGATTCGATTTAGTATAGTACAGATTTCTTTAGCTATTGAGGAGGTAAAGAGATTGATTGTCACTGCACCAATAGCTTGAGCACCCATCTCAGTATAAAGCCATTCAGGGTGGTTATCTGTTATAATTCCAATATTCTCACCCCGTTTAAGACCAAGACTCTTCAGTCCCAAGGCAACCTGTCGGGTATATCGAATATAATCCTCCCATGTATAGGAAAGCCAAATTCCATACATCTTTTCTCTTATCGCAATCTTTTTAGAACCGAGACTCTTTGCCTGATGATATAGAATCTGAGGAAGGGTATACTCCATCATTGAGGAAAGGGTTTTCTCGTCCATAGTTTAAACTATCAAAACCTCCTTAATGTTTGAATCAAAATTTAACCGCTTCTCCTAAATAAGCTTTTATTACTTCGGGATGGTTCTGAATAACTTCAGGAGGTCCTTCAGCAATCTTTTCTCCAAAATTCAAAACCATAATTCTCTGTGAGATGCTCATTACTACAGACATATCATGCTCTACAAGTATTATTGTTTGCCCCCAAGCAGAATTTAGTTCAAGAAGAAAACGAACCATGTCTTCTTTCTCTTCAAGAGTCATTCCGGCAAAAGGCTCATCCAATACTAAAAGTTTTGGCTCTAAGGCTAAGGCTCTTCCTAATTCTACTCTCTTTCTTAATCCATAAGGAAGTGAACCAACAGGTTTTTTCCGTATGGCCTGCATTTCAAGAAAATCTATCAATTCCTCAAGTACTCTCCTATGATGAACCTCCTCTTCCTTAACAGATTTTGAAAAAATTGATGCCTTTCCAATTCCATAATTACAGTAGAGATGGCGGGCAAGGAGCATATTGGCAAGAACAGTCATTCCTGGAAAAAGCTCTATATTTTGATATGTCCTTCCAATACCTTTCTTTGTTATCTCATGGGGACGAAGTCCTGTGATCTCTTCACCATTGAAAAAGATCTTTCCTTCCTGAGGATGATAATAACCTGTTATACAATTTAGAAGACTTGTTTTACCCGCACCGTTAGGACCGATAATACTCACAAGCTCTCCTGTATGAACAGTAAGATCAACCTCATGAAGAGCCATTAATCCACCAAAGCTTAAAGATATTTTTCTCACCTCAAGCTCAGCCCGACGGCTATCGGGCTGAGCCGAGGCAAAGATGCTCGGTTGTCCTCGAAATGCCTTCATATTATTTTTCCTACATCTTTGGAACTTTTAATACTTTTACCTTCTCCTTACCTGGGGTGAAAAATTCAGTCATTGGAGAATAAGTTGCATCCTCATGAATCTGGACAATCCGTCCTTTAAATGAACCTTCATGATTATCCTTAGTATAAGTTACATAGGGAACAAGACCACCAAAATCTTCATTACTAAATGTTTCCATAGCCTTGTTTATAGTCTGCGAATTGATATTCCCATAGAGTCCGCTTGCCCTGTGAATGGCCCTTTCTTGAATCATTGCCACAACTACCCCTTCCCAATAGGAGGTTTCAAATTTATCAACTGTTTTATATCTAGTCCATAGTTTCTTTAGGATTTCAATTCCAGGAGTATTGTCCTGAGGAAGAACTCCACAGAATTGCATAAAGACTCGATCCCGAATCAATCCCTTTCCGAGCTTGAAAAAGTCAGGGTCAGTGGTTGTCCAAGTCCCGAAGAAAGGAACATTGTAACCTATCTTGTCTGCTGCCTTTAGGGCTGTTATGACTGCTGCAGGAAGAATCTGCATAAAGATATATTCTGCACCCTTATTTTTTAAACGTAGTAGCTCCGTAGTTAGATCTACGGTTGCAGGTGGAAATTCCTCAATCGCAACAATATTAATATTGTTCTTCGCTGCATATTCCTTGCTCGGATCGTGAATCGATCTTCCATAAACATTGTTGTAAGTGAGTAGACCTACCTTAGGAGCCTCCTTTCCTTTATGAATTGTTCGAATATATTCAAGCACTGCATAAGAGTCTAATATATAGCTTCCAAAAGGAAGATACATATAATCAATAGGAGGCTTAAGAATTCCTTGATATGTAGAATAGTTGATAGTCGGTATTTTATATTCTTGAATAATAGGTTTAATCTGGATACCTGTTCCAGCATCCCATGTAGCAATCATATCCTTCTTTTCTTCACAGAATTTCTTTACGAATTTCACTCCCTCAGGAACCTTATAAGCATGATCTACAATCTCCAAATCAATCTTTCTGCCTGCAATCCCTCCTTTTACATCATTCACATAGTTGATATAATCACGATGTCCCTTTGCATGATATTGTCCCCACGTAGAAGCTGGCCCTGTTAGATTGATGACTGCCCCTATCTTAATCGGCTGTGACCATACTTGAGAAAAAGAACCAAAAATAAAAATCGCAATTAATATTATTGAAAACATAATCATCTTTCTCATAAAGTTTCCCTCCTTTCTAAATTTTTTGATTGGCTCTTTTTACCTTTCAAAATCTCCTTTCTTAACCCCACCCCCTTTCTTATCAGATTGAAAGAGAAACTGTATGATTAATTTAAAACTCCCTAAGCACAATATTATACTTATTTCAAAATTTTTGTAAATATTTTTTTTCAATAATCAAATAGAAGTTTTTTAATTCAATCTCACAGATACTATCTTCGAAACTCCAGGGGTCTCCATTGTGATTCCATAAAGTGTATTTGCTGTCTCCATTGTGTTCTTGTTATGAGTAATAATGATAAATTGGGATTTCTTCGAGAACTCCTTAACGAGATCAATGAATCGGTTGATGTTAGCATCATCCAATGGTGCATCTACTTCGTCAAGGAGGCAGAACGGAGTTGGTCTGATCATAAAAAGTGCAAAAAGAAGAGCAGTAGCTACCAAAGCCTTCTCACCCCCGGAGAGCAGATCTATATTTTGAAGTTTTTTCCCTGGGGGTTGGGCAATGATATCAATACCAGAAGTAGATGGATCTTTCTCATCCAATAAGATAAGACTTGCCTGGCCTCCTTTGAAAAGCCTTGTAAAGACCTCTTTAAATTTTTCATTGACTTGATAAAAAGTATCTAAAAAACGCCTTGTGGTTGTTCGATTTATTCGAGAGATTGCCTTCTTCAATGTATCAATAGCTTGTTCGAGATCATTCTGCTGTTCTATAAGAAAATCGTGTCTTTTTTTTAACTCTTGATACTCTTCAAGGGCCATTAAATTCACTTCCCCAAATTCTTCAAGCATCTTTTTTAGCTCTTCTAATCTTTTTAAACTCTCCTCTCTTGGCAATTCAGAAGAATGATTTACCAAAGTGGCTGAAAGATTTGTTCCATATCGATCTCTTATCGATTCCTGAATATGTTTTATCCTAATCTGTAGCTCTGAAATCTTTAGATCCTCTTCATGGATCTTCTGTCTTATCTCTTCAAGTTCACGACGCTCGAATCGAGAGGAAGCCTCAATTTCTTTCAAATCATTTAAAAGGCTCTCAACCTTCTCCTTCTGGCTTAAAAGAGAATCTTCTTTAATCTGATGATTGCTCAGGCTTTCCTCCAATTCTTTTTCCCCTTGAAGAAACTTCTCTTGAAGGCTATTAATCTCATTTCTAAACTCCCTGATACTTTCCAATTTTTTAATGACCTGCTCTCTTAATACTTTAATATTCTCCGATAATGCATGAATTTGAGTATCCAATGCCTTTTTCTTTTCTTCCATTGTAGCTAATATGACCTTCTTCTCCGTGATCTTTGCTCCAAGTTCCTCTGTTCCCTCCCTAACTTCCTCAACGGTCTTTTTCATTGAATTAAGAATACCTTCCCTCTCTTGTTTAAGCCTTTCCTCAATCTCCATTTGAGCCAATAGGCCATTGATCTCTTGATCAACCTCTTCTTCCTCTTTCTGAAGCTCAAGGTTCTCATACTGAAGAATTTCTAACTTCTGATGTATTTGTGAGATTTCTTTCCTCAATTCTTCGATATCCCTTTCCAGGTGAAGTATTTCAATATCTTTTGATTGAATCTCACTCTTTTTTTCTTCTAATCGGGCCTCTTTCTCAAATATCTCTTTCTCAAGCTCCTCGGCCTGTTTGGATAGAGTTCTCTGACTTAATTCTTCCTCTTTGATCTTCCCCTCTAATTCTCTTATCAATCTTCTTCTCTCTAAAATGCCTAAACCCTGATTGACTCTACCACCTGTAATCATCCCAGAATGCTCAACAACATCTCCCTCCATTGTCACAATTTTGTTAAAGCCTCTATCTTCTTTTATATGACGAAGCGCATCTTCTAAGGTTTCAACCACTCCAACACCACCAATAAAGAACTCTGCAATAGAAGAGAATCCTTCCTTTACATTAACAAAATCACTTAGAGATAATGGCCCTTGGGAGGCACTTCCTCGAGATTCCGAAACATGTTCGATATTTCTCTTTATACTTAAAGGTATAAAGGTCCCTCGGCCCTGACGTTCCTTTTTCAGAAAATCAATGGCTTCCATAGCCACCTTTTCATCTTCAACGATTATATATTGCAGCCGTTCCCCAAGGAGTGCCTCTAATGAAATCTCATATTTTGGATCAGGTTCAAGGATGTCTGCTAAAACCCCAAAGACCCTCTCCCAGTTATGAGGCTCCATCTTCTTTCTCAAAAGTATCGATTTTATACCTTGTTCAAATCCCTCAAAATTATCCTGAAGCTCTTTTAAAGAAAGATATCTGGAACGATGGTCCCTTAATTCTTCCTCTAAAGAAGAAAGCTCTAACTGCTTTCTTTGTAACGCCTCTGTAAGCTCGGCCAAAGATTCTTCGATTTTGATTTTTTCTTCTTTAAGATTTAACAGAAGACCTTGAGTCTCTTCCCTCTGCTTTTCCCTAATGTATAATTCTCCCTCCAATCGAAATAGTTCTGCCCTAATTTCTTGAGATTCCTTATCCTGATATTTTATTCTTCTCTGGAGATCCTCTCTTCTCTCCTCAAGATGTGATTTCCTATTTCTAATCGATGTTATCTTAGTCAATGTATCAATTAATCTTCCCTTTTCGCTTTCCAACTGGTCTTGGACATCCTGATAAGTAGCTTTGAACTCATTAAAAAGGACTTCCCACTCTTTAATGATCTCTTCATACTCTTTTATTTCTTTTTCAAGATCATTCACAGCAACCTTAAATTTTTTCCTCTCCCTCCTCATCTCTCTTAACATTCTTAAGGATTCCCTTACTTCTCCAATGAATTGAGCCTCCTGTCTTTGAAGTCTACTTCGCTCTTTTTCTAAAAACTCTATCTCATTTTCCAATTTCTGGATTTTCTTTCCTATCTCAAAAACTTCCTGTTGAAGGCTTTTTAATCTTCCATCTTCCTCTGTAGCTTTAAGCCTTAGGTTTTCTATCAATGCTTCTTTGTCTTGGGTCTGTTGGGAAATTATGTTTTCCCTCTCCTTTAAAGCCTTGAGATAACCCCTTGATGATTCCATTTTCTCGGATAGGTCAACAAATTCCTCAAGCGCAAAACGAATCTCTATATCTTTTATCTCTTTCCTTATAGCCTTATAATCTTCAGCTCGCTTGACCTGCCTTTCAAGGGTATTAATCTGCCTTTTTACCTCTGATATAATATCCTTTACCCTTAGGAGATTCTGCTCTGTAGCCTCCATCTTTATGAGGGCCAGTCTTTTACGTTCTTTATATTTAGCAATGCCTGCTGCTTCCTCAATTAGAAAACGCCTATCCTGAGGATTAGCATTAATAAGATGTTCAACTCGTCCCTGTTCCACAATAGAATATCCATTGACTCCAATGCCTGTATCAAGGAAGAGCTCTGTAATATCTCTTAATCGACAAGGAACCTTATTGATTAAATATTCACTCTCACCAGATCGATAAAGCCTTCGAGTTACAGTAATTTCACTATAATGCTCATATCCTTTTGGAGCAATCTCTCCGTCATTCAAAAAGGTTAGACTTACCTCAGCCATCCCTAAAGGTTTTCTGCCATCAGCTCCATTAAAGATAACATCCTCCATTAATCGGCCCCGAAGATGTTTTGCACTTCTCTCTCCTATGGCCCATAATATAGCATCAACTATATTCGATTTCCCACATCCATTTGGGCCTACAATAACAGTAATCCCATCTGGAAATGAAAGATGAAGTCTATCTACAAAAGATTTAAATCCTATCACTTCAAGAGACTTCAGTTTCATGAAACCTCTTTATCCCTCCCTTAATCCACTTTCTTTTTGATTAATATACTCCACAGCCCTTTTTAGCCTTTCAATCACCCTCTCTTTACCCAAAACTTCCATCACTTCATCAATTGGTGGACTTACAAGTCTGCCTGTCAATGCCACTCGAATAGGCTGAGCAATCTTCACAAGGGGTTCCCTTTTAACTGCGGCCAATTCCTTAATGATATGATGGGAAATATCTTTATTTAGACCTTCTGCATTTGAAAGATGCTTAATGACTTCTTCTAAAACAGGTAAAAATTCTTTTTTCAAAAATTCTTGCGAAGCCTTTGGATCATAATTAACCTCTTGAGCGAAATAAAACCCTGAAAGGTCTGCCATCTCTACCAAGGTCTTTACCCTATCTCTTAGCGAAAGGACAGCCCTCCTAAGCATTTGTTGATCATCTATGCAATAACCCCTTTCTTCAATAAAAGGTCTAAGTCTATCAATTAATTCATCCAAATCTATCTTTTTAATGTATTGGCCATTTAACCAGTCAAGTTTTCCAGGATTGATGGCAGCAGGTGATTTCCCAACAGCTTCAAGGCTAAATTTTTCAATAAGCTCTTCTCGTGTAAACTCTTCCTGATCACCATATGACCAACCCAAACGGACCAAATAATTAACTACAGCCTGAGGTAGATATCCCATCTTTTTATACTCCATAACCGATTGAGCACCATGGCGTTTTGAAAGTTTCTTTTTATCAGGACCAAGGATCATTGGAACATGACCAAATTTCGGCAATGGATAACCCAAGGCATGATATATTTGAATCTGTCTGGGAGTATTGTTAAGATGATCATTTCCTCGAATTACATGAGTAATATCCATCGTTGCATCATCTACTACTACGGAAAAATTATAGGTCGGAAAACCATCGCTCCTAATAATAATCAGATCATCCAACTCTGAATTATCAAACTCAACCCTACCCTGAATCAGATCATCTACGATGGTTTTACCCTCATCAGGAGAAAGAAATCGAATGGCATAAGGTCTATTAGGAGGAAATGATTTCCTTAAAAGGCAGGTTCGATCATATTTGGGCTTTAAACCTTCCCGGAGGGCTCGCTCCCTTTTTTCTGATAACTCTTCAGGGGTACAGAAACAACGATATGCCTTTCCTTTCCGGAGAAGCTCCTCCGCAGCCTCCTGATAAATATGAAGCCTTTGAGTCTGGAAGAAAGGGCCTTCATCCCAATCCATTCCAAGCCACTTCATTGCATCCAAGATTACCTGAATTGATTCTTTTGTAGATCGAGCCACATCCGTATCTTCGATACGGAGGATAAATGATCCTTTATGCTTTCGCGCTAATAACCAATTATAAAGGGCTGTTCTCGCACCACCAATATGAAGATCTCCCGTAGGACTGGGGGCAAATCTTGTTCTTACCTTTTCCATCTTAAATCCTTATTTAAATAATAAAAAGCCCCCCATACCCTCATCGAAAAAAGAGAGAATGGAGGGTTAAGCTTTTTAAAATTTTTATATAAGATTCTCAATAGACTTTAGTGCCTCCTCAAGTTTATGAATATCAGATCCTCCTGCTTGGGCAAAATCAGGCCGTCCTCCTCCTGTTCCTCCAATATGAAGTGCTATCTTCTTGATAAGATCACTTGCATTAAAACGGTTTGTGAGATCTAAGGTCACGCCCATGACCAATGAAACTTTATTATCATTTTGACCACCAAGAAGAATAATCCCTGAACCTATTTTTTGTTTTAACTGGTCTACAAAATCCCTCATCCTTTTTGGGTCTTTTCCATCTACCTTTGCAGAGAGTACCTTTACTCCTCTTATTTCTTTTACATGACTGAGAAGTTCTATCAGTTCTTGATGAGCCAATCTATCCTTATAAGAGGAAAGCTCTCTTTCCAACTCTTTCTGTCTCTCTAATAAACGCTCAACCTTTTGGAAAACTTCTCCTTGAGAGGCCTTTAAAGTTTGGGCAATCTGCTCGAGCTCTCTTTCCTCTTGTTTTATAAAATTATATGCTGCCTCTCCAGTAATTGCTTCAATTCTTCTTACACCTGAGGCAACACCTGTTTCATTTTGTATTTTAAAAATACCTATATCTCCTGTTCTTGATGTATGGGTTCCACCACAGAGCTCGATACTGAAATCAGAAATCATAACTACTCTTACCTTCTCACCATATTTTTCTCCAAAGAGTGCCATGGCTCCCATTCTAAGGGCTTCCTCAACATTCATAATGGTTGTAACCACCTCTAAATTCTCACGTATCTTTCTATTAATGAAAGACTCAATTTTATATAAATCTTCACGGCTTAAAGGGGCAAAATGTGTAAAGTCAAATCTTAAACGTTCTGGAGAGACAAGAGAACCTGCCTGGTGGACATGTTCTCCTAAGACCTCCCTTAAAACTGCCTGAAGAAGATGAGTCGCTGTATGGTTTAAGGCAATGGCCTTTCTTCTATCCCTATCTACTTTAAGGGTAACCTCCATCCCCTCTCTTATAAAACCCCTTTTGATTCTACCAATATGGACAATAAAATCCTCAAATGGTTTGATAGTATCAAAAACCTCTAAGGTAAACGCCTCATGAAATATCAACCCTCGATCTCCAACTTGGCCTCCTGCTTCTCCATAAAAAGGTGTAGATTCAGTAATCACCTCAATTTCGTCTTCTTGATTTGCAAATGAGACAATCTCATTGCCTTTTATCAATTTCAAAATCTTTGATTCTGATTGAAGTTGTTCATATCCCAAAAATTTCGTCCTAAGCCCTTCAGTATATAATTTTCTATAGACATCCTTTATTCTCCCTTCACCTATCCCCTGCCAGGCTTGTTTACTTTTTTGTCTCTGTTGAATCATCTGCGCCTGGAATCCCTCTTCATCAATAATTAGCCCTTCTTCTTGCAGAATTTCAGAAGAAAGATCAAGTGGAAATCCAAAGGTATCATAAAGACGAAATGCAATTTCTCCAGGGAAGACCTTCTTATTTGTCTTTTTTAATGTCTCCATTTCCTCCCTTAAAATCTTAAGCCCTGAATCAAGGGTTTCTTGGAACCTTTCCTCCTCATTTCTAATCACTTTTGAAATAAAATCTTCTGTCTCCCTTAGCTCTGGATAGGCTTCCTTCATCACCTCAATGACACTCGCAGAGATAAGGTAGAGAAATGGCTCTCCAATGCCAAGCATCCTTCCATGACGCATGGCTCTTCTCATAATCCTTCTTAGCACATAACCTCGACCTTCATTTGAAGGCAAAACACCATCATTTATTAAAAAAGTTGAGGCTCTACTATGATCAGCAATTACTCTCATTGATATATCTCTTTTAGGATCTGACCCATAGGAAATCCCGCTAATATCCTCAATCTTCTCAAATATAGGTTTAAACAGGTCTGTATCATAATTGCTTTTTACACCTTGAAGGATGGCTGAAATCCTCTCAAGTCCCATTCCAGTATCGATACAAGGTTTGGAAAGGGGATGTAGTCTTCCTTCTTTGTCTCGATTGAATTGCATAAATACAAGATTCCATAATTCCAGAAATCTATCACAATCACAACCTACGTGACAATCAGCCCTACCACAACCCACTCCTTCTCCCTGATCAAAAACAATCTCAGAACATGGGCCACAAGGACCAGTATCTCCCATAGCCCAGAAATTATCTTTCTCTCCCATCCTAACTATCCGATTTTCAGGAATCCCAATCTTTCGCCAAAAATTGAAGGCTTCCTCATCCTCGAGATAGATTGTGATCCATATTCTTTCCTTGGGTAATTTAAATTCATTAATAACAAGTTCCCAAGCCCATTCAATGGCCTCTTTCTTAAAATAATCTCCAAAAGAGAAATTTCCTAACATCTCAAAAAAAGTATGATGTCTTGATGTCCGGCCCACATTTTCAAGATCGTTGTGTTTTCCTCCGGCCCGAACACATTTCTGTGAAGAGACAGCCCTTCGATATTCCCTTACCTCTTCACCTAAAAATACACTTTTAAACTGAACCATACCAGCATTGGTAAATAATAGGGTAGGATCATTCTGCGGGATTAAAGATGAACTTCTGACAACCCGATGACCTTTTTTTTCAAAATAATTTAAAAAGGCCTTCCGAATCTCATTGGAGGTCATTGTTTAAAACCTGGTCCCCTCCTTATGTCCATTTTATCTCCTACAGACCTCTCAAGTTTCATTCTCTTTTCCTTTTCTTCTTCTTTCTGCTTTTCTAAGGTGACAAAATCTTCCCATGTAGCATCACTTGTAGCAAGAATACCTTTGACCCTCAAGGCAAAATCGTCGGGATTTGTACAATGTTTGAGAGCCTCCTCAAAGGTAATTAACCCTTCTTTAAGTAAAAACATAAGGGATTGATCGAAGGTCTGCATCCCATAAGTTGTAACGCCCTTTGCAATTGCATCCTGAATCTCGTTTGTCTTATCTTTTTCGATAATGCATTCTCTAACCCGTGCAGTTGAAACCAATATTTCAACAGCAGGAACTCTTCCTACTCCATCAGCTCTGGGTACCAATCTCTGTGAGATAACCCCCTTTAAAACTCCTGCCAATTGAAGCCTAACCTGCTTTTGATGATATGGTGGAAAGACAGAAATGATTCGATTCACTGTTTCTGTAGCATTTAAAGTATGAAGGGTTGATAGAACCAAGTGTCCTGTTTCGGCAGCAGTTATAGCAGTTTCAATAGTCTCAAAATCTCTCATCTCACCCACCAAGATTACATCAGGATCCTGACGAAGGGCAACTCTTAATGCACTTGAAAAGGTACTTGTATCCGAACCAATTTCTCTTTGATCAATAATCGATTTTTTATCCTCATGGACAAATTCTATTGGATCTTCAATTGTAATAATATGGCAATTACGTTCGTTGTTTATAATATCAATCATAGAAGCAAGAGTCGTGGATTTCCCACTTCCGGTCGTTCCGGTCACAAGTATAAGTCCTCGCTGTTCGAGAGCAATATTACGAATCACTGGAGGAAGGTGTAGTTCTTCAAGACTTTTAATCTGATAAGGCACAATCCTCAGGGCTATTCTAATCTTTCCCCTTTGTTGAAAAACGTTAACCCGAAAACGGCCAAGACCATAAACCTCATAGCCCATATCCACTTCTCGATTCTTGATAAACCTTTCCTTTTGCCAGTCATTCATGAGACTAAAGGCCATTTTCGAAACCTCATTCAAATCGAAGGGTTTCAATTTATTCCATGGTCTTAAGACCCCATTTACACGAAAAATTGGAGGAGACCCAACCTTTATATGGACATCCGAGGCCTCTTGTGAAAGGGCTTCAACTAAGATTTGATTTAAATCCATTCTATTTCCTCCTGCTTCTTATGAGATGGAACCCATCTTAGAAATCCTAAAATTTTCAAGGATTTCCTTTTCCATCTGTTCAAGGATCTTCGGTCTTTCCTTTAGGAATTGCTTTGCATTCTCCCTCCCTTGTCCGATTCTATCTCCATGATAAGTATACCATGTTCCACTTTTCTCAACGATATTTTTCTCTACTGCTAAATCTAAAATATCTCCTTCTCTTGAGATTCCTTCTCCATGAATGATATCAAACTCTACCTCTTTAAATGGAGGAGCGACTTTATTCTTGACAACTCTAACCTTTGTTCGTGAACCAATAATATCTTGACCCTGTTTAATTGAGGCTGTCCTTCTAATATCGAGACGAATGGAAGAGTAGAATTTTAGGGCATTGCCACCTGTTGTTGTTTCTGGATTTCCAAACATTACGCCAATCTTCATCCTGATTTGATTGACAAATATTACAATCGTATTAGATTTGCTTATGGTTGCAGTCAATTTCCTTAAAGCTTGAGACATAAGTCTGGCCTGAAGTCCCATATGGGCATCTCCCATCTCTCCTTCTATCTCTGCTTTTGGGACAAGAGCGGCAACTGAATCTATTACAATTACATCTACTGCACCACTCCTAACAAGAATCTCTGCAATCTCGAGAGCCTGTTCTCCTGTATCGGGTTGGGAGATAAGGAGGTCATCAATCTTTACCCCCAATTTCTTAGCATATTGAACATCAAGGGCATGCTCTGCATCAATAAAGGCAGCAATACCACCTTTCTTTTGGGCCTCGGCAATTACATGGAGGGCAAGTGTAGTCTTTCCAGAGGCCTCTGGGCCAAATATCTCAACCACCCTACCCCTTGGTAGACCTCCAACACCAAGGGCTAAATCGAGGGATAGTGATCCAGTTGAAATTGTTGGAATTTCTCCAGGCATTGCCTCTGCCCCTAACTTCATAATAGCCCCTTTTCCATATTGTTTTTCAATCTGGCTAACAGCCAGATCAACTGCTTTTAACTTACTTGATTCAGTCTTTTTGCTTGTATCTTCTTTCATTTAAGCCCTCCTGCCCAAACCTTTTTGGGGCAAAATCTATTTATATAAATTTTAACTCTTAAACCTTACTTCCTTCAATGCCGTATAGATTGGCCCTTCTTTAGTTAAATCACTTTTAAATAAAATTACTCTTTCAACCTTAAACACTCCAAAATCATTATCTTTAAATCTCTCTATCCTATTAATAAGCTCATCTTTTCTTTTTAGGGATTTCATCCTTCCCAAGGTGAGGTGGGGCCGAAAATCTCTTTGTTCAGCTTCAAACCCAATCTTTTCAAAGTGGGTTTCAAGTTGGGCCTGAAACTTTGCGAGCACACCATCTTCATCGATTACCCCTATCCATATTACTCTTGGACTTTTTAAATTTGGAAATCCCCCTATTCCCTTAACACTAAGCTTAAAAGGAGAAAAGGTCTTTGTTACACTTTCAACGGATTTAATAATTGGCTCAATCTTAGATTCTTCAATATTACCAAAAAATTTAACTGTGAGATGGATCTTTTCAGGATCTACCCATTTTATATCAGCATGAGATGATTTCAAATCTTTTTGGAGCTTTTCGATATTTTCCAGAATCACTTTAGGAATTTCTATTGCAAGAAAACTTCTTAACAAGGGAAAACCTTTCATTTTCTTGAAATATCTATGATTGATGTTAGCATAAATTGTAAAAAAGTCAATCATAAAAAAACAGAAATTTTGACTTTTCAAATAGTTATGATATTCTTTTTATAAGATATTTGATGGAATAAGGCGAGCTATTGAGAGTAAAAAGCTTAATTAAAATGCTTGAGGTAAATCGTTTTGGATAGCCCAGGGAAATATCTAAAAAAACAAAGGGAACTAAGGAATCTTTCTATTAAAGAGGTTTCTAAATCAATAAGAGTAAAGGAAAAATTCCTCTTGGCTATAGAAGAGGATCGCTATGATCTTCTTCCATCCCCTGTCTATGTTAAAGGTTTTCTGACTATTTATGCAAGATATCTCGGGCTTGATCCTAATGAAGTTACACAGAGTTATAAAAATTATTTAAATAGCCTAAAATTACATCATACCGAGGAAGTAAAGCTCGAGATAAAAAAGCATAAAAAAAGATTCTTATTACCTCTAATAATATTTTTTTCAATTTTAATATTTACATTGTTATTATTCTTATGGTCTAAATTTGAAAGGCCTTCTCCTACAAATGAAGTCAATAAATCTCCTTCTTCCGATAAAATGCCTATCCCTATAATTTTTCCCCCAGAGCAAAAAGCATTAGAAACTCAATTAGGAAAGAAAGAGGAGTTGGAAGAGAAATTAAAAGAAAAAAGATTGAATGAAATTAAAGAAGCTGCTTTTGAAATCATTGAAGCTGCAATTGGCACTGGAATTAATATTAAGGATGAAAGAGTTTTATTAACAGGACAATCCTCTGAATTTTTTTGCAATAATCAAAAGGTATATTTTTTTACAAGAATAAAAACTGATAAATTGATTAAGGTCTCCCACGTATGGTTATGGAGGGATAAGGAATTCCATAAAATAGAAATGGAGGTAAAACCTCCTATTTGGTCAATTTATAGCTACCTTACACTTCGTCCAAATTACTCAGGAGACTGGAGGGTTGAAGCGAGATATGGAGATAAGACTCTAAAAAGTTTAAATTTTAAGGCTCTTGAGTCTCATTAATTTTTTCTTTTTAAAAAAAATTCTAAAAATATAAGGATTAAGGCCATTGCAACACCTACAATATTTATTAACCGACTGATTTTTAAAATCCCTATTGGCATTAATAGTGAAAATCCTATGATACCTAATATTATACGATATGCAATCCCAATAGGTCGGTTTGTAAATCCAATTACTGCAGCGGAAATGAACCATACTCCTGCAATTGCTGTTGCAAAGTCAATAAGAATAAAAAATGGATTCCCACGGAGGATCAATGTTCCTGAAAATACAAAGAGAAATGGGATAACAAATGCTGTCCAACCAAACTTCATAGCAGCATAACCTGTTCTCATTGGCTCTGCCCCACTTAATGTAGCTGCAGCAAATGCACCAATAGCAACAGGAGGTGTAATCATTGACATCATCCCATAATACAGAATAAAGAGGTGAGCAGCCATTGGATCAATTTTCATCTGGATCAAAGCTGGAGCAACTAAAGTCGCCAGAAGGATATATACAGCCCCTGTAGGCATTCCCATTCCAAGTATAATAGAAAGAATGGCTGCGAGCACAAGGAGAAGAAATATATTGCCTCCAGCAATTTGAATTAAAGAAATGGTTAACCCGAAACCAAGACCTGTGATATTGAGTACACCAATTACGATCCCAGCTCCTGCACCAATCATAAATATCTGGAGAATGTTTTTACCTGTGCTCCTTAATATTTCTAAAATTTCACTAAGATTAATCCTTTTCCCTTTGTAACCGAGGCTTATAGAAAGACCTACTATAATCAAACAGGCCAAAAGAGCACTCTGCTGTATCGGATAGTTAAGCCAGAAAATTGTGATAATTAAGATGATGAACGGGATAGAAAAAAACCAACCATTTTTAATAACCGCTAGCCCAGGAGGAATCCTTTCTTTTGGGACTCTTGAGATCCCATAACGTCCGGCCTCAAGATCTGCCTCAATAAACAGGGCTCCATAATAGAGAAGAGATGGAATTATTGATGCGATGCAGACCTTTGCATAAGGTACCTGTAAAAATTCTGCCATAAGAAAAGCAGCGACACCCATCACCGGTGGCATAAGCTGACCGCCTGTGGAAGCAACTGCCTCAATAGCTCCTGCAATATGTGAACGATAACCAGCCTGTTTCATCAAAGGGATGGTGACAACACCTGTTGAAACTACATTGGCTACAGTGCTACCTGAAATTGTACCAAAGAGCGAAGAGGCAACAATGGAAATCTTTGCAGGTCCTCCACGATACTTTCCCATCGCTACCATAGAGATGTCAGTAAAAAAAGAAGAACCGCCTGTCAAAGATAATGCCTGACCAAACATAATAAAGGCAACCACTATTGTAGATATGATCCTTAATGGCATACCTACAATGGCGGTTGAATCCCAAGTTAGAAAATATACCAGCCGATCAAATTCAATTTTGTTGCCTTTTAAATAACTGGGTAACTGATGGCATAACAAGGCTAAAATAATAAATGCCAAAACAATGATAGTAATTGCCAAACCTGAGGTTCTCCTTAGACCTTCGAGTATAAGAGGAATTATAATTATAGCTACCAAAAGACCAATTGTGGGGAAGTTAGCCGAGAATTCTGACAATCTTGGATAATTTATTGCGATATACGTCCAACAGGAAAATGTCAAAAATGAAGCTATGATGTCATACCAAGGAATTTGGCTTTCTCTTTGCCTTCCTTTTCTTGCAGGAACAGATAAATATACTAGCATTCCTGCAATGCCAAACATTTCTGAATAGAATTGTTCTGGATAGAAGACTAAACCTACTTTACGAAAGAGATCTATCGCCTCAAATATCGTCCCAATTGGAACAACAATAAACAAAAATTTTATCAAACTCGACACAAATATCTACCTACATGGAATTTTATCTTGCTTTTCCTAAATCAAAAATTCCTATCTAAAATAGTTATCGAGTTGATGACCAGATGCCAATTTCTTTATAAAACTTTATTGCACCTGGATGGAAGCTAACTTCCCCAACAGGTGTGGCCATCCGCTTAGGTGAAAAAGTTTTGAACGCAGCAAATGAGGCGACAAGGTCATCCTTATTCTCATAGATGACTTTAACCACCTTATAAATTATGTCCTCATTCGCTTTGGCATGTGTGATAAAGACATTATCTTGGGTGGCTACCTTGGTGGGACCTGTGATTCCTTCTAAATTAGGTGCAGGAGTGAATGTGTAAAAAGGCTAATCTTAGGTCTGAGGCATTGGCTAAACTAAAGACCGCAAGGCCTGCATCTATAGCTCCAAAAGGCCTTGTAGCTCCTGGTTGAACCGTTGCATTTAAACCAAGTTTTTCAACAATAACCTTTGCAATGGCAGAACCTGCTGAATGTGTAAAAGAGCCTGGTGGGGTAGTCATAATTCCTATGACCTGGGCTTGTAAGGTGCTGTAAATTAGAAAAACAAACATGATTGATACCAAAAACCTTAACCATCTCATAATAATCCTCCTCGTGTAATATATTTTACCTTATAGTTTGTAGGGAATTAAAAGTCAAATCTTTTCTTTTAATATATTTTGCAATCTCTCTCCTAAAAGGATTATCTTTTCTGCATCTTCTTTCTTAATTTGAGCATGAGGTTCATAGCGGGCATTATTTCTTTTCTCCAAGGCAAGTGAAATCTCACGACCCAATTCTTTAGGCACTTCTTCTGTTTTCACATAAAGTTCTCCAAATTTTTGAACAATCCCTCCGTGAGATCCTGGAATTTCTGGAAGTTTCAAAAGAAGGAGTGCTTTAATAATTAACTCACATGCATTATATGCAATATCAATGGTAATTCTCCAATATCCCCTTTCAAAATTTGCTTTTGCACCCTCTAAATACTCATATGAAAGGTTAAAATAATTCTCAATCTCCTTTTTTTTTAATTCTGTTTCATCCATGGTATAGACCTCCTTACCAATTTTGAGGACTGAATAAATAAAATAGGATTGGGGATATCGGATTTGATCAATGCACCTTATTATAGATTCAATACTCTCACCAGTTGCCATTGCAGTAGCAAATGATGCCTCTGCACAGGCCTGAGATATTTCCTCAATTGAATCTGTAGTAACAACAATAAGATCTATGTCACTTGTCTCTTTTATTTCTCCCTTTAAAAGGCTTCCAAAAAGAATAATCTTAGCAATTCGGTTACTCACTTCTTTGTTAAAAAGTTCTTTAAGAAAAAAATCAAGGGCATTATATTTCTTTTGATAAATATTTGTTTCCATAAGAGAATATTAATTTTATTTCCAATACTTATCGTTTGTTAGACGTTCTTCTATATTAACCTTGTAAAAATCTTCGATGGGCTGAAGGATACTCTTATCCTTTTCATAAACCTCTTTTAGGGCATTTCTTACAACCTCGATGCCTTTTGATGTCATTTTCCCCAGAGGTGGACGGCATGGACCTGAAGGTAGACCAAGACCTCTCATTATTGTTTTTATTGCTACTGGATTTCTAAATTTACAGGGCACTTCAAATCCTTCATATGATTCTACTGTATTTACAGTGACCACTTTAAAAAGAGGGTCTAACACATTTTTAAGTCTATTTGCCTTATCCATATTTCCTTTAAGAATAGCCCTTACCATTTCATTGATTGGACCTGGAACAATATTTGACATAACTGAGATCACCCCTGAAGCACAAATATCCTCCCGGGTCATCATATCAAATGTCTTATCATCATCACCTGAAAGGATATCAAAATCTTCACCACAGAGACTCCTTGTCTTCGCCATTCTTTCAAGATCCCCTGTAGCTTCCTTAACTGCCCTCACGTTTTTAAACTTCCTGTGAAGAATGGCTAAATCCTCTACTTCCAGCTTTGTGCCTGTCCTTCCAGGAATAATATATGGAACAATTAATATTTTGCGAAATGCTTTAGCTATAAGTTCATAATACTGGGTTCTCAATTCAAGTGAGGATGGCCCATTATAGTAACAATCTACAAGAAGTGCTGCTTGAGCCCCGACTTCAAATGCATGCTTTGTTCCTCTTATGGCCTCCTTTGTAGAATTTGAACCTGTTCCTGCAATGACAAATGCCCTTCCCTTTGCAAGCTTAACTGTCCTCGTTATCACACGATCATGTTCCCTCCAATCAAGTGTAGGAGACTCTCCAGTGGTTCCTGTAGGCACAAGATTTGCTCCATTGGCAATTTGAAACTTAATATTCTTTTCAAGACCCTCAAAATCAATCTCTCCTTTGCGATCAAAGGGAGTTATTAAAGCTGTCCAACATCCTTCAAATCTTTCTATCTCCATTTTCTTCCTCCTTATCCTCTTATTTTAAAGAGGAGATTTATTTCTCTATTATGAAGGAAAAAAATTAAATTTCAAGAAGAAAAATTTCACAATCTCTATTTGGACAATTTTTCATACAAAAATTGTAAGGCATATTCTGAAGCCTTATCCTTTATTTGTCCTCGAGTTCCTTTTAAATTCAATTTTTTTACCCAGATATTTCCCCCTTTTGCCAATCCTATAAAAACGAGACCTATTGGTTTTCGGGGAGTTGCTCCTGTTGGTCCTGCAATCCCTGTTGTTGAAAGTCCATATTCTGTGGAGAATGTTTCTTTAACCCCTTTAGCCATCTCCTTAGCAACTTGGGAACTCACAGCACCATATCGTTTGATCTTCTCTTTGTGAACTGATAAGTGCTTTATTTTTGATTCATTACTATAGGCAACTACTCCCCCCATAAAATAGTTTGAGCTACCAGGAATATTCGTGAGCCTATCACAAATTCTACCTCCTGTTATAGATTCTGCAACTGAAATTGTAACCCCATTCTTTCTTAATAGATCCCCAATCAGTTTCTCAAGCTTCATGACCATTCCTTTCAAAAAATCTGTATTAGAATTCTAATGAAAAATTTTATAAAAAATGATTTGAAGGATGATATTAGTATAGATCCCAGCCACCACATCATCTAAAACAATTCCATATCCTCCTTTGAATAATTTCTCAAGCCTACGAATTGGAAAAGGTTTTAGTATGTCAAAGAAGCGAAAAAGGATAAATCCAATTAAAATCAAATTTAATTTCCCCTCTAAAAAAAGGAAAGAGAAGAGAAGACCTACGATCTCATCTAAAACGATTCTTTGATCATCTTTTTTCCCAAAGTATTTTTGTGCCTTCTCTGATATTGCAATAGAAAAAAAGACAAAGACGATAAGTAAAAATCCATAGATATAGGAGTTTATCGAAGAAAGAAAAAAATAGTAAATGAATATCGACAGCAGTGATCCTAAAGTTCCAGGTGCAACTGGAGAATATCCTATTCCAATACCAGTAGCGAAAAAGAGAATAAAATATTTCATCCTGAATCCTGCGTGAAAACTATAGATTAGATCTTTAATTTATCGATTCTTTTTATGGCATATTCAAACGCATCCTTATACAGGGAATTAGCTGGTAATTTTAAGGTTGGTCTATTCTCAATTTTTACCAGTTCACCAGGGATGAGTAAAAGTCGGTTTCGTAAAGTATTAAGCGTCATATTCTGAAACTCCTTGGGTAGACATAG
>Ga0078972_1000779_pt1 | contig 131207 bp, 123 predicted proteins | sample YelNatPaOPGAMG01_FD_67568 | JGI IMG/M metagenome (GOLD analysis project Ga0078972, IMG submission 67568) | Hot spring thermophilic microbial communities from Obsidian Pool, Yellowstone National Park, USA - OP-RAMG-01 (SPADES assembly) (version 2) | ecosystem: Environmental > Aquatic > Thermal...
CATAGACAGTTATGAGGGTTATTATGCCTCTGTGATATATGCATTGTTTAACGGAGCAGGTCTTACCACAATTGCAGAGGATACCACCAATGTGGGAAGGATTGACCTCACCGTGATATATGGGGATAAAGTGTACATCTTAGAGTTTAAAGTGGTGGAAAATGAAGCAGAAGGCACTGCCCTAAGGCAGATAAGGGATAAAAGGTATTACGAAAAGTATATGGGCAAATATAACCAGATCTATTTGATCGGTATCGAATGGAGCAAAAGTTCAAAGAATATTGTGTCCTTTGAGTTTGAAAAAGCCTGACTTCGCTTTATACTTAAAAGAAACTCCAAACTTCAAGGTTCAATTGCCCAGCTTACCAGGTGTTAACACCACATAAGGGGGATAGAGCTTCATGTTTCAAAGTTGAACCTTTGAAATTAAACACCTTTTGCGTTTAATAATGCCTGTTCTTCCTACACGTCCTGAAATACATACAAGGCAGTTTTTGGGTCCTTAAAAGTATTGAATCTTGGCCTGATAGTCATCAGCAGACCCCGAACCCTTTCCATCTCCGCCTGAACTTGATTTTTAAGGGAATTACACAACTCAAACACATCCATAAGGGTCTCTGCCTCAAGAGGCCCTTTGGGCGAATTAGGTTGAAAATTAAGCCTCAGTATCTCTCTTTTCTCATCCTCTATCCTTTCAACCAAATCCCAGTCCTCAGCCTCCAAGGCATCCCCTTGTAACCTGCACAACCTCTTTATCTCATGTAAGGGCATCTATGATCCAATAACCCCCTGCTTCTTTTTGGATTTTTTTTCAATTAAGGAGCTTTTCTACCCCGGTTCCTAACTTTTCAAGTATGGGAATGATCTCAAACTCCAACAGGTCTGCCAACAAAATAGGATCCTTTTCTTGTTGTGTTGCAATTATCTCCTCTAAAAGATCCGCAAGGCCTTCGGTTAGGTTTGAATAAACTGAGGTCAATTCACCTCTCTTCCCGTTTTTCAAACTCAATATGATTACATGCAAGTGATTTATCAAAGCTCCAAGGGATTCTGCCGATACGGCAACAAGCCTGTGGCCTTCGTTTTCAGAATAGGTATCCCTTAGAACATTTGCTGCAGTCCTGAAACCTTTTCTTATGGTGGAGATAAAGTAAGGAAGTTGCTCCAGGGCCATTTCTGCCAAATTACCTTTTGTCTCGGTCAAAATGTCCACCACTTTAAATTCATCCCTTTCCATCAACATGGCCTCGTGGGGAAATTCCTCACTGAAGGTATTTCCATCCAGTTTTACCTCAACAACTTCCCTTTCTGAGTCCAGTTCATTGGAAAGCACATGCTCCAGAATACCCTCCAAGGTAATGATCTCTGGAGGAATTGTGAGCTCCCTTCCATCTAACCTCACCAATGTTTCCATCTTTGCCCTCCTCTTTAAAGTCGTTTAATATTTGGTAGAGCACTCTGAATTGCTCATATGCCCTTTCGTAACAATCCAAAGACATCCTAATCACACTTCGTAACTCAGCCTTTGCAGGAAAGCTCTTTAGTCCCAAAACCAACATGTTTATGGGAAACTCCCATTGTTTGTGCTGATATGCCCATTTTAACATGAGCTTTTCAAGTTCCCTAAGCTCTCCACTCAGTTGGGCCACCCTGCTCCACCAGTTGCCGTTTCCCCTTGCCTCTTCCATCAAAAGACCAAGGGTCCTCACACCCAGTTCCAGCATACCCAAGATCTCCCTCAAAGAGCTGAGCTCCTGGCCCAAAAGCTGAGAGATATTCCCTATATTAGTTCCAAAGAACCTCCTAACCCTCACCCTGAGATTGTGCAATATCCGTGCCCTATCCACACATCCGTCCAGTATGGGAGGTATCACAGAGCGCCAACACAGCATGCCAAATTTCTCAATGGAAAAGGGAATCGGCACCAGCGGCGTAAGTTCAACCATGCCGTCCACATCATGGGTGGTCCTGAGGGCCACTGCCTTAGGATCCATGGGCAGGGGATCTCCCCTCAGCATATACAGTGCCACTTGGGCCAAGGTATGAGGGGTTATGGAGCCCTTGCAATCAAAGGTCTTACATGTGATAGAATGCTCGCAAGGGTGACATGCGCAAGTGGGATCCAACACCAAGTCGTCTGTGCCGTAAGGCCCTGTCTCAAAGGGGTTTGCAGTGGCAAGGAACACGGAAAGCACCCTGGTGCCCATGGCCCATGCCACATGCATTGGGCCTGTATCGTGGCAGATCAAAAGGGGACTTGCGCCCAACACCTCTGCCAATTCCTTGACGCTGGTCTTACCCACCAGATTTAGGCAGGTTCCTTTGAAGACCTCTTGAAATCTCTCGGCCAGATCCTGCTCAGAACCCACACCCAAAAGACATACCTTAAGGCCTGTCTCTCGGAATATTATGTTTGCCGCCTCTCCCAAGGTCTCAGGCAACATACTCCTTTTTCTCTCAGATGCCCCCAGGTGCACACACAAATAGCCATCTGCGCCGCTCTTTTTAGGGTTTATCTTTTCCCTTAAGTAAGGAACATATTCCTGCACAGGAAACCCTGCACCTTTGATAAACATATCAACGAGGTTGATAGAATTTTGGTGTCTGGCTAAGCTTGAGACATAAAAGTACTGCATCCAGGAATTGCTGAGAATTCTAAATCCATTAGGGTCAAAATAAGTTCCTTCGATTTTTTTTGCGTTGATGAGTTTTCCCAATATCACAGCGCTATTGGTTGGAGTTAGATTGATACAAAGATCAAAGTGTTCGGCCCTGAGAGAATCAACTAAATTTTTTAAATAGTCGTAGACAAGTGCAGTGAATCTTGCCGTATTGTTCTCAAGTTTATAGAAGAATGAAAAGTCTAAGAAATGAACCTTATCAACATACGGCAAAACTTCACAAACTGAAGAAAATGCCTTGGCTATAATCAGATGTATTTGGCTCTGAGGATATTCCTTCTTTATTGAGTAGATAAGAGGCAAACTTTGAATGATATCACCAAATCGCATAATATTGACTATCGCTATCTTTTTCATCTTCTACTCTGGAGCTCCCTCTTGGCCTCATTCATGAGCAAAAATAATAATTCAAAGTCTCTCAATGAGTTCTTGTTCATCTCAACAAGTGATACAAGCTCATTCAATGGATAAAAACCTTTTCTGGGCATACACTCCAAGAATGTTTTCAGCTCAACATCCAGCTCTGCCCATTTGTCCATCACAGACCTTGCTATAGCCATATCTTGTATGCTTTTTTCCCATGCCGTTGGTCTTTTGGCCCAAATGAATTCAATTAAATCAAACATCCTGTTCGTGTAACTATGATCCCGTTGTGTCCTATTGTAGGCAAGTGAGGCCACTTCTTCCCTTTCACGGGGCGAGTTGAGGAAGTGATCAATCAATCTGAGCATTTCTGCTTCATCTTTAAAACTGATCATCTCTGACCCTATCTCAAATAGCTCTGGCAGGCATCTTCTATTGTCAACCAGTTGGAATCCCTTGCAAGCTGCTATCTCAAAGGTCCTTGGGTTTATGTAGTCTCCTTTCTCTTCCAAACCCTTCGCCGTAATTGATGAATGTATATTCAAGTTTATGAGGCTTGAGTTATATATCTTCACAGTTTCATCTATGCTTACCCTTCTACCGTTTTCTTGTACACATTCTGCCATTACACCCATATTCTGCCAACCATTTCCCCATATCTTTATCTCATAATTAACAAGCCTCTTTAAGATATTACGCCTGTTTGGATATCCTGCACCCATAAATGAAATCTTTGAACCATATCTTTTTATATCTTCACAGGACAGTTCAACAGGTTTGTGAACATCCAAATCAGCTGCAAGGGGAAGATAACAAAAATTTGCCAATCCCATCTTGGATAAGATCTCTTCAAATTCACCATTTTGAATTATAAAAAAGAAGTCGTAACGGTCTGCTATTTCTTTCCAATAATCCAAAACTCTATAGTTCTCAACAAACCACATGGCAGTAACTATCCCTGCCTGCTTTATGGCACTGAGTTCAGGTGGAAGTAAAGGAGCTTGAGCAAGACATAAAACAAGATGTGGCATGACATCTGCTATCACAGCAGCGCAATATCTGGAAAACATCATCGTAAGTTCGTTAAGTATCAGGTTCTGATTATCCTTTTGCTTTATATTTTCCATTACACACCGATGTAATTCTGAAAACTTAGAAAGATCAATGTAGGTCACATTGTAGTCAAGCTTTTCAAGTGCATTTTTCACATATATGGCAGTAGTGAGAGATCCCCCATATACTGGGCTGACCACAGCAACATTGAGCCTAAAACCAGGCAGTTTTTCCAATGTTATCAACCGTCTTTTGCTCAAAATATTCATAAAGTTTTGGTGATATTTCATGGATGGAAGGTGGATATAGTCAAACTCCACATTCCATGGGATTGAGGATGGTCCTATTCTAAATTCGATCCTATCTATTAAACGGGAAAGATCTTTACATTCACATATGGCCCTAAAAAACATCGGCTCGGGTTCAAATACTACTACCTTTATGCTGGGCATGTATTTGAGCAGGGCTTCCACATGGTATAATAGGCCAATCCCAAAGACCTTGATCTCATTTTTTCCGTTGTCCTTAAAATGGGATAGGAATCTCTTAACATCTTTTTCAGCTTTCCCTTCTGGATCGTTGGGATCTTCCATTGGATTATCATTGAGCCAAAGTACATATTGGCCTTTCTCATTTGATCTCAAAAGAAAATTCAAAGAAAGGGGATTTGAGATCGCTATATTAAAAAGTTCAGGGTTTCTATTGGACAGTAGACTCAGATTATTTTCAAAGATTTTTCTATCCATTTATCTCCCCCAAAACAAAAAAAATAGCATCTGAAATTTTTTTTATGTACTCATCAAATTTTCCATCAAGTGTTAATAACCAGGATACAAATGGACTGGATATTTCACTATAAGATTTGGGCAACTTACAAACAGCAAATAAATTTGCAATGGAAAAAAGCTCATTGGCATGTTTATTGGATAGAACTATGGCTCCTCCGCTGATGGGGAGGTTAAATATATAGGCAATGATGGATCTATAAAGCTTTGACATGGTTAATGAGCCATCAATTCCTGCCCTTGGATCTAAGTATCTCACTTCATAAGAATAGCCACACTTGTTCTTATCACCTTCCAATACCATGCAATCCTTCTCGTTAAAGATTATATTCCTTGATCCTTCCAAGCTCATTTTTGTAACCTTAAACACAAGATCGGGTGTTATATAAGCCCTGCACTTTGCTTCCATACATTTTGTCTCTTCTTTGCAGGGCGCGCAGGGATAAAGGCTTTGAATTACCATCTGTCCTTGCCCAAAGGGCCCTGTCTCCAAGGCCCACGCAGGGCCAAAGAAAAGTGAAAGGGTTTTGATTCCCATACCTGCTGCAAGGTGCACAGGACCTGTATCCGCCCCAATAACCAGATCAAGGGAAGATAGAAGCTCACAAAGTTCCACCAGGTTGGTCTTTCCCACCATGTTGATCAATGAATTTGAATCCACTTGCTTTGAAATGTATCTGCCGTATGCCTGCTCCTTTTGGCTTCCAATAAGATACAAAGGCCCATAGCCCTCATCTAAAAGCCTGGAAATCAATTCCACAAAATAAACAGAAGGCCAGTATCTTTTGGGAGAACCAGAACCCACCACAATACCCATTGAACCCCTTTGGATCCCATTCGGCTTTACTATTGGAAAGTGTGGACTCACAACACCCCCACCGTCCATTAAAGTGTATCTAAACGCCTCCACTATGTTTACAGGGAATGCCTTTCTTTGGTATCCAAATGCCTTTATAAGGCTCCACCACTTGTTGGAAATAATATTTCCAGCACCCAGATCATAACGGTGCCCCTTTATGCAATCAGGGCATTTTGCCAGATAACTTGCCAAGATACCTGCTATCTTTGAACTGTTCAGATTGTATATCTCGCAATAGTCTTTCTTTTTTAAGGGTATCAATGTTTTAAGTAGTTCGATAACATTTGAAGAAATTGCAACACTATTAACATCAATGCCTATTACATTATTAAACCATCCCGTATTCTTCAAGAGTGCCACATTTTTGGCATCACACAATATATCTATGCAAACATTGCCCAATTTTTGCCTCAAGGCTTGAAAAAAGGCCCCAGATTGAGCTATATCACCTATTCTTGTTAGTTGAATAACAAGAACATTATCACTCAACTAAAAACCTCCTTAACCTGCTTATACAACTTCACAAGCCTTATGTGGTATGTGTGCCCTTTTATTACCTTTTGGTAGGCAGATTGCGCTATCTTTTCCCTTAATAGGGGCCTTTTCTTATAAAATTCTACTTTTTCCACCAGATCCTCCTCTTCATGAAAGACAACCACATCCTTTTCTGGCTCAAAGATCTCAAAAAGATCCTTCTGGAAATCAGTTATGAGAAAGGATGCAGTCGCAGGAACATCAAATACCCTTTGGTTCACTCCATATGGCATTTGAAAACTAGTAAGGTTTAAATTGATTTCTGACCTTTTATATATTCCGCCAAGCTCTGAATAGTAGTTTACCTCAGGATGAACTTTTAGATTCCCATTGACAAGACCTTTCCATCCTTCATCTCCAACGATGGTAAGCCAAAAACCATAAAGCGAGTTTACAATGGCCTTTCTATAAATTTGGTTTGCAACCCAGGTAAAAAGGGCAAATTCTCTTACAGTTCTTCTTACATCTTCCGTATTATCTATTTTGTGTATCAATTCCTTTTGAAACATCTCGGCTTTTAGATTATCACAAGCATGGGTTATTCCTTTTCCCATTTGCTCTGCCTTTATTGCTATCTCTTTGGGAATCATCTTTAACCTTAATTGCTTAAGGCTTTTTCTGATGCCATGGTCCATAGAGTTTCCCACAAATGTTATTTCAAAACCCTTATGGCCTTCTTTGTTGGGGTGGAAATATTTTGGATGTGTACCCAATGGTAGATAAAAGACATTTGAAAACCCCAGATCTTTTAAAACATTCACATAGTAAGAATCCCAGCTGAATATGACCAGGGTGTCAAATCTTTGTAGTTTTGCTGCCTCCAGGATAAACAAAGGGCTATCCAGAAACCAAGAAACACATGGTATGCTGTATTGTGAGAATATGGATGCCAAAATTCCCTTTTCGTCGAATCCAAAATGGTTTATGGTAAATACAAAATCCGGCTTGAAGGTTGCTATTGAAAATAAAAGACCCTTCAAAAAATCTTCTGTCCCTGACTTGAGCTCCTTTAGCCGTACCTTTAGAAGCTCCCATCCCATGTCTGTAATGGCCTCACAGATCTCCCTCACCCCAAAATAGGGTGCCTCTATCATCAAGACCCTGGGGGTACCTGAAAACCTCTTGTAACCAAATGCATTGCCAAACCCTTTTTCCATGCCACTGGGTGCATGCAACACGCATGCCTTACAATTGGATTCCGTGAATGGGGGTTAACAGGGGGAAAGTTTTCCCGTGGGCTGGGAATATATTTCCTTGTGGGGATAAGAAAATGGGCCCACCAGGGATCGAACCTGGGACCTACCGGTTATGAGCCGGTAGCTCTGCCAGCTGAGCTATGGGCCCGTTACGCCATTAAAATGACTAAATTCTTTCAAGATGTCAAGAAAAAGGCAGAATTAACTTTCCAAAAAGCTCTTGAGCAACCTACTCCTGCTGGGGTGCCTCAGTTTCCTCAGTGCCTTGGCCTCGATCTGCCTTATCCTTTCCCTTGTGACATTGAAATCCTTTCCCACCTCTTCCAACGTATGATCTGCCTTTTCTCCTATCCCAAACCTCATCCTCAAGACCTTTTCTTCCCTGGGAGTTAGGGTCTTCAAGACCTTTTTGATCTGCTCACTCAGGTTTGTGCTCACAGCAGCATCTCCAGGGGAAACCACCTTCTTGTCCTCGATAAAGTCTCCCAGGTGACTATCCTCTTCCTCTCCAATGGGTGTCTCGAGGGATATGGGTTCCTTGGCGATTTTTAAAACCTTTCGCACCTTTTCAAGGGGATAATTCATCCTCTCTGCGATTTCCTCTGGTGTAGGCTCTCTCCCCAACTCTTGGACCAAGTACCTTGTGGTCCTTATGAGCTTGTTAATGGTCTCAATCATGTGTACGGGTATGCGGATGGTCCTTGCCTGGTCTGCGATGGCCCTGGTGATTGCCTGTCTGATCCACCAAGTTGCATAGGTGCTAAATTTATAACCCCTCTGATACTCAAACTTATCCACTGCCTTCATAAGACCGATGTTACCCTCTTGGATCATATCCAAGAACTGAAGGCCCCTATTTGTGTATTTCTTTGCAATGCTCACCACCAGCCTTAAATTTGCCTCGATTAGTTCTGCCTTTGCCTTCTTGCTCTTTTGGATATTTCCGTCAATATAGGCCACCTTTTCCTTTATCTGTCTGGGTGAAAGATGGGTCTTCACCCTGGCCTCTTTTAGAAAGGCATCTGCCTCTGAAAAACGCCTTGCCAACTCCAAGATTTCAGCCCTTGTAAGGCCTACAGGATCTATTACCTCATCCTTTGGTCCAGGCCTTTGGGCCTTGTGCACCAGCTTCCTAAAAAATGAGATGGGCTTTCCACCAATCCTGATAAGACACTCTGCCAGTTCCCTTTCAGCCTCTTCAACACGCTTACCGAATTCCTTCACATATTCTGCCATCTTTTCAAATTGGGACTTCTCCAATTTGAGGTTTGTGATGACATCGTGTAACCTATTTACAAGGTCGTTTATCTCCTTCTTCAAAGACTCCTTCAACAAAGCATCCTTGCCGGCTTCATACAGCTCCCTTCTTTTATCCAACAGTTGATTATATGTAGCCTCAAGTTCATCCATAACACTCACGAGTATATCCTTTTTCTCAGAGGTCTGGTACACATAGTCTTCTTCATCTATGTCGTTCACTATATCCTTGAGCTTTGTGTCCCCTTCCTTCAGTTGCCTGCCAAGCTCCAGAAGATATTCAACTCCAATAGTACATTCGACCATTGCCCTCAGGGCATTCTTTTCTCCCTCTTCAATCCTCTTTGCTATCTCTACTTCACCTTCCCTTGTGAGTAATGAGATACTGCCCATCTCCTTCAGATACATCTTAACAGGATCATATGATTTGCCAGATGTATCTCCCGTTTCTATCTTAAGCATATCAATTTCTTCGGTGCTTATGCACTCGATCTCATTCTGCTTTTCATCTTCTTTAATATTGTCATCTGTAATTGCAATATCCAGATCTTCAAACATCATTAGAAGATCATCTATGCCATCTTCAGAGGTCAAGAAATCCTCAGGCAGATCACCATTTATATCCTCGTAAGTTAAATATCCTCGGTCCTTACCAACATCAATAAGTTTCCTCAGATTATCAAAATTTTCGTTCTTTCCCATATAGTAATCCTCCTAAATATTTTGTGAGAGGTTTTTTATCAGATCTGCTTTTTGCTTTAACAGAGTTCCAATTAAATTTATGTCACCCTTTGCCTTTGCTTCCTCCACCTTTGCGGAGATAAGATTACACTTGAGTTGATCCTTAAGCATCTGAAAGGTCCTTTTCACATTGCCAGCCACAAAAATGGGCGGGGCGAGCAAAACTTCCCTAATCTTACACGCCTCCTCCTCCCCACATGCCTGGAGCAGGGCATCTGTTTCAATTTTTCCAAAGGCATCCACCTGTTCCTTCATTTTCTCAAGTAAGGACAAGGTGGACTCTGAAACCTGTAAATGGCGAAGTTCTGTGACAGAAACCTCTTTTAACAAATAAGGGCTATAGTAAAATAGATTTAATGCCTCCATATCCTTTATACGCATACCTTGAACATTAATAGTTCCTTCAACCACCTGCCTACATTCAACATCGTCTATGCGCTCCATTTCCGAAAGGAGTAAATCATAACTCATATCCATGTTGAGGGAGATCTTCCTTAAACACTCCCCTTGAAGCAGTGGCGAAGAAATCTTCTTTATCGTCTTCAAAAGTTCTCTTATGGCCAGGACCAAATCCTCCCTCTGCCTTGCCTCCTTTGAGACAGCGTACATGTAAAACTCAATAAGATCCGTGGCCTTTCCCAATAGCTTTGAAAACTCCAAGTATCCTCTTTCCCTAAGGAAGCTATCGGGATCATGGCCTTCTGGCAAAAGTACCACCTTGGGATTCATTTCCTCGTTCACAAACATGGGCAATACCCTCAGGGAAGCCTTTCTACCTGCTGTGTCTCCGTCAAAGATCAGGGTGATTTCTGAAATGTGGGGCTTAATCAGCTTCAGGTGGTCTGGTGTAAGGGCCGTGCCCAATGTGGCAACTGCGTTATGTATACCATAAGACTTGAGTGTCAAAAGATCAACATAACCTTCAACAAAGAAGACCTCTCTTGTTTTTTTTATCTCAACAAGGTTTTGATACAGGCCATATAGGTATCTCCTCTTTTGGAACACCTGTGTCTCAGGAGTATTCAGATACTTGGGCTCATTGTTATTTGCCTCCAGTAATCTTCCTCCAAAACCCAATATCTCGCCCTTCATGCCCCAAAGGGGAAAGACGATTCTATCCCTAAACCTATCGTAGTAGGTCCCTTGCCTTGACTTGCCAATGAGGCCAGCCCTCAATCCCTCTTGAAGCAATCCTTTTCTTTGAAAATATGTGCTCAATGCATCCCAACTATCCGGTGCATACCCAATACCAAACTCCTCCAAGATCTCTTTGTTCAAACCCCTTTTTTCCAAATAGGCCCTTGCAGACCTGCCTATCTCTTTGTCTGCCAATGCCCTTTTGTAGAAATCCATTGCCGCTTCATTCACCGCATACAGGGCTTTTATTGATTGGGGTAAGACTTCCTTTGACTTGGGTAGTTCTATCCCATATTTTGAACAGAGATCCTCCACTGCCTCATTGAAGCCCAAATTATGGTATTTCATCCAAAAGGTGATCACATCTCCACCCGCCTTACACCCAAAGCAATGGAAGAACTGGGCCTCTCTATTTACGCTAAAGGAAGGTGTCTTTTCCTGATGAAATGGACAAAGCCCAACCAGGTTCTTCCCCTGCTGCCTAAGGGCCACAAATTCACCTATCACCTCCACTATATCCAGCTTTGCCTTTATTTCTTCCACAGGATCCATGGTCACAGCTCCACCACTGTTACTGCATCACCGCCTAATTGAGGCTCTTCCGGCCTCATGGATTTGACATAAGGAAAGGTCATAAGGTGTTCCCTTATGGCCCGTCTCAAGAGGCCGGAACCATAACCATGAACTATCCTAATCTCATCCCTTCCCTCCACAAGGGCCCTGTTCAATGCCTTTTCCACCAGATGTAAGGCCTCGGGAACCCTCTGGCCTATAACATTCAATTCCAACACAAGTGGATCCTTAAACTTCCAACTCACTCCAGAGCCGTGGTCCCCCGAAGACAGCTTGGTTGAATCCCCCAGTTCCAATTGTGCTGTGTCCAATTCCACCTTCACCCCGCCGAATTGCACAAGCACCCTTTTCCCTTGTTCCAGCACGGCCAATACCCTACCCTTTTGATTAAAGGCCCTGTGCACCACAAAATCCCCAGGCTTTATCCCATTACCTTTGGTGACACTTACCGGAGCTTGAGGCCCTGCCACATGCGTTAAATTCTGTTCAAGCTCCTTTAAGGCCCTTTGGGTTATTGCCTGTGCCTTGCTCTTTTCCTCCTTGAACCTTTGGATGATCTCAGCTGCCTGTCTTCTTGCATCTGCCAAAAGGCCTTGAAGTTCCTTCCTCTTCTCACTCAATAGGTTTTGAAATTGAGTTTCCAGCTCCTCCTTCTCTCTCTTAAGCTCCTCCTGTTTGGCCCTGTTCTCTTGGATGAGATCCTTGAGTTCCAACTTCAGAGCCTCCAGTTCCCTTTGGCTCTCTTCCAAATGAGACAATATCTCTTCCAGCCTGAGCCTCTGTGGGCCTAAGAGCTCCTTTGCCCGCTCGATTATCCTTTGATCCATCCCCAGATCTTGTGCCATCTCAAGGGCATGACTTGACCCCACAAGGCCATAGGAGAGTTGATAGTTTGGTCTCTGCAAAATGGGATCAAATCCAACAGATGCCAATCTCACCTTAGGTTGTGTGAAGGCCCATGCCTTTAAGGAGTCGAAATGGGTGGTTATCAGTGAGTAGCACCCCGAGTCCAAAAGCTCTTCAAGGATGGCCACTGCGATTGCACCCCCTTCTTCAGGGGAGGTACCCATTCCAGGCTCATCCACAAGGGCAAGCACCCCTTCCCCTGCCTTTGATAGAATCCCACATAAACCTTTTATGTGTGCTGAGAAGGTGCTCTCTCCTTGGAAGACATCTTGTTCGTCCCCTATCTCCGCCAAGATATGGGAAAAGATGGGCAAACTGCTTCCCTCTTGTGCCGGTATTGGGATCCCACACTGGGCCATGAGGCATATGAGCCCAAGGGTCTTCAGGGCAACCGTCTTTCCGCCCCTGTTGGGACCAGATATCACAAGCATCCTTGCCTCCCCACCCAGCTCCAAGTGAATGGGCACAGGTCTTTTTGCCTCTTGTCCAAGGATGATCAGCAGGAGCGGATTTAAGGCCTCCTTCAGCAATATCTTGTCTCCCCCAAAGGTTGGGGGGATCAAGGAAAACCTCTCTCCGAACCTGGCCTTGGCCAACAAAGAGTCCAGCTCTGCCACGGTATCCAGCATGTCCTTAAGGGTGGTTGCGTGTGGCCTGATGGTGTCAGTGAGCCCTGCCAAGATCCTTTCTATCTCCTCCAACTCCTCCTGCTCCAATTCCTGGAGCCTATTGTTCTCCGCCACCATACTAAAGGGTTCCACAAAGAAGGTACTCTTGGATCTGGAAAGGTCATGGACTATGCCCTTTACCCTTGAGAGCTCCTCAGATCTCACAGGGATCACATATCTTCCGCCCCTTAAGCCCACCTCTTGGGCCACCCTTAGGCCCAAATCTCTGATAAAGGCCTCGTACTTACGCATTATCAGCTGACGCTGGTAGCCCTTTTGTCTCCTGATCCTCAATAGATCCTGGCTTGCATCATCCCTAAGCTCACCTTCAGGGGTAATCACCTTCTGGATCTCACCCAAGACATCCCTGAGGCCATTCTTGCTCCTCAACCAACCCCATAGTTTGGGAAAGAGATCCTCTCTTTCTTGCAACGCTTCCCTAAACTTTTGGAAACCCTGAATTAGTTCCCTTATTCTCACAAGGTCAGAGAGATCCAGACACATCCCCTGGACCCCAAGCCTTTGTAGGATAACGGTTATGTCCTCTATCCCCGCAAGATCAAGCCCTGGTGAAAGCTTGAGCAAGAGCCTCATCTCTTGGGTCTTCAGCATCTCCTGTTCCACCACAAGGGGATCGGCCTTGGGCATAAGGCTTAGAATAACTCCTTTGCCCATGGGGGTGTCTGCCAAGTGGGCAATATGTTCCTTCAGCCTATCAAAACCAATGGCTTCAAGGCCTTGGGTATAAGCCATCATGGGAGTAATCTCTTTGCCACCTCGCTCACGGTCTTTCCATCTGCCCTTCCGGCCAGCAAGGCCATGGCTTCCTTCATGACCTTGCCCAGATCCTTTGCTCCCTTTGCACCTATCCTTTGAATCACCTCTCCCACAACCTTCTCTATCTCCTCTTGGGAGGCCATTTGGGGCAGGTATTGCATATACACCTGGATCTCTTTTTCTTCCTTTTGGGCCAGATCCTCCCTGCCTCCTTTTCTAAATTCCCCTGCAGCCTCCTTCCCCTTTTTCACCATGGCTTGTATCACCTGCAAGACCTCTTCCTCTGTGAGCTTTCTCATCTTTTCCACGGACTTGTTCTTGAGCTGGGTCTTGAGCATCCTTAAACAAGAGGCCCGCAACTCATCCTTGGACTTTAAAGCCTCTTTAAGGTCATTATTTATCCTTTCCTCCAACATCTTTCTCTCCTTTAACAAGGCCTATGGCCTCTTCCAGATCCAAGGTTTTCTCATATATGGCCCTGCCTGTGATGACACCCGCCAGGCCATATGGCATTAGCTTCATGGCCTCCTTTATATGGAAGATGTCTCTTATGCCACCTGCCAAGATCACAGGCACAGGGCTTGTCTCCAATAACTCCCTCGTGGCCTTAAAGTTTGGTCCTGTATTCATCCCGTCTTTCAAGATGTCTGTGTATATGAAATAGGCTATTGGATATTGGGAGTACTCTTTTACCACCTCCAAAACATGGAGACTCAGATCCTTTGTCCAGCCCCTCACCGAAACCACACCATTCCTTGCATCAATGCTCAGTATCACCCTGTTTGGAAACTCCTCCACAATGGATTCAAATACCTCCTTGGACTCAAAGGCCACAGTACCCAAAATTATGTAATCAATGCCTGCCTCCAGATACTCCTTTGCAATAGCCTTATCCCTGATACCGCCACCCACCTGAACAGGGATCTTTAACTCCTTGGCCATCTTTTTTATGAGCTCCTTGTTAAAAGAGCTTCCCTTTAGCGCTGCATCCAGATCCACAATGTGTAATCTCTGCGCAGCCTTTGACTCCCATAGCTTGGCCATGCTCAAGGGATCCTCTGAATACACGGTCTCCTTTTCCATCTGGCCCTGGCTGAGCCTCACTGCCTTACCGTTTTTTATATCCACAGCAGGAATCACCAAAAAATCCATCCCAACCCTTACTCCCAAAAAGTCCTCTTCACCGCTTTTCTCCTTTGTCCCTCATAAGTCCCTTGGCCCCTCTTGAAACTGTCCCGGGATCATGTTCAAGAATCGTCATCATGCTTTGGTTGTTTCCTTCATTTGGTGTATCTGGTTTAACTCCCATCATCTGAGCCACTTACCAGGGTTGAACATTTCGTATGTGCCACAGGCCTCTTAAAGAGGCAGGTTTACCTTATTCCTGAACCGGCCCCAGGATCTCATTTAAGGCCCTTGTTATACCTGCCTTTGCAAGGGTCCTCACCTTTGCCCACCTAAAACCACTTGCCATGAGTTCCTTTATACCCAAAAGGTTTTCGCTCAAGGACCTCTGTGTCCAATCCACCAGAGATCTTGCAACCACCGTTTTCTTTTGAACATCTATCAAGAACAGATCAAAACTGATAGAGGCAGGACTTGCCACGGCAAAATCAGAGCCCTCCCTTTCCTTGAGCCTGTACACATGCCCCACTATCAAGGCATCCAGGGAGTTTGCCCTTCCCAGATCCACTAAGACCTCCAAGGCATTCTTGCCATAACCTTTTGCCAACTCCATCCCCAAGGCAGGTCTAAGTTGGTCCACTGATAGAAATTCCATCTTGTACTTTTTGGTAAGCTCCTCCCATACCATTGTCTCCAATTCTTCCCTCACCTCAGGGGGCACATATTCTGCGTAATGGTGTGTACCGCCTATTGGCTCTTGAACAAGCACCTGGCCCTGCGGAGACGTAATAGGCACCACAAAACCCAAAAAGCCAACCCTTCCATAGCCCTCAGCAGGTTTAGGAGCCTGGCCTAATCTAAGGCCGCAGCCCAAAAAGATCATAGACAGAAACAATATCCCAACGTATTTCTTCATAGAAGACCCTTCCTCTCCCAACTTTGATTACAACACGCCCTTGGTGGATGGCACTTCATCTGGGCCCGTGATCTTCACTGCACAAGAAATAGCCCTACCAAAGGCCTTGAAGATGGCCTCTGCGATATGATGCGGTTCCTCTCCTCTGATGAGATCAAAATGCAATGTGATCCCTCCCGTGAAGCACAAGGCCCTAAAAAACTCCTTCAAAAGCCTTATATCAAAACCTCCCATAAGCGCAGGCACCTGGCCTACTTGGTAGGCCAAGTAAGGCCTGTTGGATAGATCAAGTGCCACCCTCACAAGGGCCTCATCCATGGGAAGGGTAATGTGTCCATATCTTTGAATCCCCTTCTTTTCTCCCAAGGCCTCTTTAAAGGCCTCACCAAGGCATATACCCAGGTCCTCCACCAAATGGTGGAGATCCACTTGAATGTCTCCACTGGCCTCTATCCTCAGGTCGAACCTGCTGTTCAGACAAAAGAGTTCCAGCATGTGGTCCATGAATGGGATGCTGGTGTTCACCTCTGCCCGTCCTGTGCCATCTATGTTAAGATGGATCTTGATCTCTGTTTCCTTTGTCTGGCGTGTTATGGTTGCGGTTCTATCCATTTTCGTTTAGTCTAAAGTGGAGATGAGGGGATTCGAACCCCCGACCTGTACGTTGCGAACGTACCGCTCTCCCACCTGAGCTACATCCCCTTTCGTTTAGTCTAAAAAAAATATTTTACGATCCTGTTTTGCCAAGTCAACACCCATTCAAGGGAAAAACAGGCCTACGGCAATTTTTTCCACTTCGTAAGTGGCCACCTCGTAGAAGAAATCTCCATTGACATCTAAAAAGTCTCCTGTAAGCTGAAACCAAAGAGGAGGCAATTTCCCGTGAAGAGAAGCATATTTCTTGCCATATTAATCGCACTATTCTTTCTTTCTTGGAACCACGGCCTTGCGCAGGTGGAGCTTCCTTTACTCATTCCTTACCCAGGCAAATTCAAGGGGCTTTATAGTACCCAGGCTTATGTGGATGCAACATTAAACAGGGTCAACTATTACAGGGAAATAGCAGGCTTGAGCCCTGTTTCCAAGTCAGACCTACTCTCACAGGTTGCCCAGGCCCATGCAGACTATCTCAATGTGAACAACGAGGCAGGGCATTACGAGACCCAGGGTAAACCAAATTTTGTGGGAGTGGCACCCAAGGATAGGGCAGACTACTTTGGCTATAGTTGGGGAAGCATAGGAGAGGTGATCTCCTTTGGTGTGGGAGCTGAGGAAGGGATAGATAACCTCATGGCCGCCATATACCATAGATTCATAATCCTAAGTCCAAGTTTTACCGAGGCAGGGGTGGGGGATGCTGCACATCCCACATATGGTGTGGTTGAGGTGGTAAACTTCGGAAGACCCAAGACAACACCATCTCCCACAAAAATCATAGCAATATATCCAGGTGATGGGCAGGAAGAGGTCCCAACCTCATTCAACTCAGATACAGAATACCCTGACCCAGTACCCGGAAAAGGAGTTGTAGGGTACCCCATCAGCATACATTTTTCCTCGGATTATACTATTTTTAACCCACAGTTTTCACTTTACAAGGACGAACAGTTAGTGGAAACAGTACAAGTGAATAACTCAGAAACGCAGCCGACTGCATTTTCCATAATCCCTTGGGATAAGCTGGAGGCAAATACACTTTATAAAGTTGTCTTTACTGCAACTGTTAACGATTCCATATATGAAAAGATCTGGACATTCAAGACCGTTAAGTCCGACACACTATCTGCCGTGCCTTCGGAGCTAACCATAACAGTGGGAAGTGAATATGGGATCACATTAAAGAACTTTGAATCACCATTTAATGTTGGTTGGAGTGATTCATCTGTTATTTCTGTCACTGCCAATGCCTCTGGCAAAGTCAATGTAAAGGCATTAAAGTTAGGATCTTGTACAATCACTATCACCGATGCGAAGAATGAAACCTTTAAGATACCTGTATGGGTTGTAAACCCATATGAACTAAACATAAATAACTCATGGAATCTACTTTCATCTTTGATTCAACTGGATGTGGCACAATCTCTTGATAATGCTATTTATGAAAGTATTTGGAAGTGGATGGGCAATAATTGGGCTGTTTATCTACCCGGCAAAGAAGACAAAGGAAAGAGCTATGCTGAACAAAAAGGCTTTAACCTATTAAGCCAGATTGGGCCAGGAGATGGCTTTTGGATCAAATCCAAGGAGGCAGGGAAACTCACTATAACAGGAGGCTATGGACCTACTAAGATCCAAGTGAAAACAGGCTGGAACCTTTTGGGACTGAAAAAGCCCTTCTCCTATCCCGTGGGAGATCTTATTGCAGATAATGCCTCAAAGGTGGAATCCCTTTGGAAATGGGAGGGTAATGCCTGGGCAGTGTATCTTCCCAATGAAAAGGATTATGGAGAATCTTACGCCTCTCAAAAGAAATTCGGGTTTGTGAAAACCATATCCCCAGGGGAGGGCTTTTGGGTCAAGGCAAAGGAAGCCTTTGAACTCAACTGATCCCTTTTTACTTTCCCCTTTTTGCCATTTGGGGCTACCCATTTTCCCCACTTTGTGCTATGCCTTGCTCAAAAGTCTTAAAAGGAGAGTGGAATGCCTTCTGTATACATCACAACACCCATCTACTATGTGAATGCAGAACCTCATTTGGGGCATGCCTATACCACCATAGTGGCAGATGTGCTCAAGAGATTTTACACACTCTTGGGTTATGACACATACTTTTTGACAGGTACGGATGAACATGGAGACAAGATTGTGCGGGCTGCAAAGGCCTTAAATGCAGAAACAAAAGAGTATGTGGACAAGATAAGTGGACTTTTTAGGAACCTGTGGCCCCACCTAAACATCTCCAACGATGACTTCATAAGGACAACAGAGCAAAGGCATAAAAAGGTAGTTCAAGAGATACTAAAGGAAGTTTATAAAAAAGGCGACATCTATTTCAGCGAGTATGAAGGGCTATACTGCTATGGTTGTGAACGTTTTTATCTGGAAAGGGAACTTGTGGATGGTAAATGCCCTGATCATAAGACAGCCCCTGAGATTGTAAAGGAGGCCAATTATTTTTTTAAGATGAGCAAATATCAGGAATGGCTTATTGACTATATACAAAAAAATCCCGCCTTTATCAGACCTGAAAGGTACAGAAATGAGGTTTTAAGCTTTCTTAAAGAACCCTTGGAAGATCTTTGTATCTCAAGACCAAAGACAAGACTCACCTGGGGAATCACACTTCCCTTTGATGAAAACTATGTGACATATGTATGGTTTGACGCACTCATCAACTATATATCTGCCTTAGGATTTCCCGATGGTGAACTATTCAAAAAGTTCTGGCCAGGGGCACAACACTTTATTGCAAAGGATATATTAAAGCCCCATGCCGTCTATTGGCCGTGTATGCTAAAGGCAATTGGGATTGAACCCTTCAAGCATTTAAACGTACACGGTTATTGGAACGTATCCCAAGGGAAGATGTCTAAATCCCTTGGAAATGTGGTAAGGCCCTTGGACATGGTCTCAAAATATGGGCTGGATCAGTTTAGATACTTCCTCCTGAGAGAGATGGTCTTTGGCTTGGATTCGGACTTTAGCGAGGATGCGCTTGTGGCTAGGATCAATTCTGATTTAGCAAATGACTTGGGAAACCTTGTGATGAGATCCCTTACAATGGCCCATAAGTACTTAGATCTCAGACCACCTACGCCTTCAGAGGCCCTTGCAATAGATCAAGAGCTTTTGGAACTTGCATCGGATACGGTGAACTACTATGAAAAGACCATGGTGGCACTGGAATTTCACAAGGCATTGATACAGATCTGGGAACTTATAAACAGGATTAACAAATACATAGATACCACTGCACCATGGGCATTGGCAAAAAAAGATCCCAAGAGACTTGAGACAGTACTCTATCATATAGTGGTGGGGCTTAAGGTAATTTCGGTGTTACTTTGGCCTTTTATGCCCGAAAGTAGCCAAAGGATGCAGGAATTGTTGGGAGTTGAAGAAGGCATAGTGGGAAAGGGATTGGCAAATATAAAGGCAATGCTTAGGAAACCCATAAAGGAAGCACTTAAAAAACCCTATGCACTTTTTCCTCGGGTGGAGTCTCAAGAAAGATCGCAGGTTGAAATCAAAACCACATCAAATAAGGAGGATACATTGGAAATCACCATTGAAGAGTTTCAAAAAATGGATCTTAGGGTGGGGGTCATCTTGAATGCTGAAGATATCCCCAAGTCCAACAAACTACTTAAGCTAACAGTGGATGTGGGAGAAACTAGAGAAATAGTGGCAGGTATAAAAGGACACTTTTTAGTAGATGAACTTAAAGGAAAGCAAGTAGTGGTTGTTACAAATCTGAAACCCACAAAGCTCATGGGAGTTGAAAGCAGAGGCATGGTACTGGCTGCAGTGGATGAAAAGGGAGAGCTTGCTCTCATTAGTCCAACAAAGGAGATGAAACCAGGGTCAAAGGTACGATGAAAATAGCAACCTTTAATTGCAATTCCATTAGGACAAGGCTATCCCTTATATTAGAATGGCTTCAAAAAAACGTTCCCGAGGTGTTATTTTTACAGGAAACGAAGATCCAGGATAAAGATTTCCCGATCAACCCATTCAAAGAAATTGGTTATGAGATATGGTATGTGGGGCAAAAGGCCTATAATGGCGTTGCAACGGCAACAAAGGGGCCATCGGAGCTTATCAAAAAAAATCTAAATATGGACAAAAATAACGAGGCAAGATTTTTGGAAGTGAACTACAAGACTATAAGTCTCATGAATGTCTATATCCCTCAGGGTACATCTGTTGATAGCGAAAGGTTTCAATACAAACTTAATTTCTTTGATTGGCTTTATGAGTATGTAAGTTCCAAGTATACCCCAAATGATCTTCTAATTATGGCAGGTGACTTCAATGTTGCCTTGACAGATAAAGATGTATATGCTCCTGATGAATTCCGTGGTGATGTGTGCTTTCATCCCGAAGAGCAGATCAGATTACAAAGATTCTTTGAATGGGGTTTTGTTGATCTTTATAGGTATAAATACCCAGAGGAAGTAGGCTATACATTTTGGGATTACAGGGTTCCAAATGGTTTTAAGAGGAATATGGGCTGGAGGATAGATTATATCTTGGCCACAAAAAGCTTAGCATCCCACTTGAAGGATGTAAAAATAGCTAAGGAACTAAGATTATTACCAAAGCCTTCTGATCATACCATCCTTTGGGCGGAATTCGATTTGAGCATGTAGCCTGTAAAGGCAAATAACAGTAGACCATGCCAATTCAGCGGATAAAAAATTTTTTGAACCTTCAGATATGGGAGCTGAGAATTTCTGAACTAACAAGACCCAAGGCATATGTTTTGACACTTGTCAGGGTCATTGTACTTTCCTATAAGGTAATCAGGAAACACAACCTTAACTTACGTGCCTCTGCACTTACATTTTATACCCTTCTTTCAATAGTCCCTGTGATGGCAACACTCTTTGGTATTGCAAAGGGTTTCAGTTTGGATCAACTCCTTGAAAGACAATTGATTAAATACTTTTCAACTCAGGAGGATGTACTTAGGCTGATCATCCAGTTTTCCCAAAGACTGTTGGAAAGTACACAAGGTGGTATAATAGCAGGAGCTGGAGTCGTCTTTCTCATTTGGAGTATCATAAAGGTCTTTGAACACATGGAAAACTCTGTGAACTTGATATGGGAGGTCGAAAAGGGAAGACCTTTTACAAGAAAATTGAGCGATTATATGGCACTCATGTTTATTTCCCCATTTGTCCTTATCATCTCAAGCGGGATCACCGTCTTGGTAAGATCCAAGGTCGAATACATCCTTGAAAAAATCTCATTTCTCCATTCCCTTACACCAACCATACTTCAGGTCTTCAAATTATCTCCCTTGATCATTTTCTCGGCATTTTTTGCTTTTTTGTTTGTATTTTTGCCATACACAAAGGTGAAGTTTAGGTCTGCACTGATTGGAGGTCTTTTGGCAGGTACTCTATTCTACGGCTTTCAGCTTGTGTATGTTGAATTTCAAATTAACATAAGCAAGTACAATGCAGTCTATGGAAGTTTTGCTGCCTTCCCTCTTTTTATCACCTGGCTCCAAATAAGCTGGATCATAGTTTTGTATGGCTCCACATTATCCTATGCTGTTGAAAATGCTAATAAGTATGAACTTGGTCACATTAAGACTCACTTAAACATAAAAGGCAAGATTATAGTCTGCCTGAGATTTTTAAATTTTTTAACACAAAATCTAAAAAAAGGCAATGGAAAAGTCTCTATTCAGAGGGTGCATAAAGAACTGCATGTGCCTTTTTTGTTGATTCAAGAAATATCATCTTATCTAAAAAAGGCAGGCATTATCTATATTTCAGAAGAAAAAAACGGAGAATCAACTTATTATCAACTTGCAAGGGATCCGGACATGCTTACCATAAGCTATGTCCTAAACGCTTTGTATCTTTCTGGCCTGAATATTGTTCCCATAACTAATTCAGTGGAAATTGAAAGAATAAAACAAGCCCTTGCCAATATGCAAGGGCTTTTGGAATCATCCTCCTATAATCTTAGGCTGAAGGACATTTAAACAGGTCTCATAGATTTACTTTTATGCAATCTCCCATGCAGATCCCTTCGGCGCAGTATGGATATAGTCCTGCCTCAATCCGATCTTGACACATATCGCATTTCACTGCCTTTCCACTTACTGGATCAAAAAAGATGGCGCCGTAAGGGCATGAACCTTCGCAAGAACCACAACCTGTGCACCTTTCCTCCTCTATAAGCACTATGCCTTCCTCTGTTTTAAAGATGACAGATTCAGGACAGGCATCCACACAAGGAGGGTTTTCACAGTGTCTGCATACCCTGATCCTAAAAGATGTTACCAGTCTCCCTCCCTCATTTCTGGGTCCGTCCTCTATAACGGTTATGGGACCGTTTTTTAGGTCCATGTTATTCCCGATCCTACAGGCCACCTCGCATGCCCTGCATCCCCAGCACCTTTCTTCGTATACGCCCATCTTATAGCCCATGACTCTCCCCCTGTGCCTTGCTGATGTTACACAAAAGTGACCTTACGTGGGTAGCTCCCATCTTGGGATCACAGGCCTCATAGGTATTGTCCGTGAGGATATTCACATTGGATTCCTCCCATGCCCCCATCTCCCCCCTCTCTGGAAACCACCATGCATGTTCTGCGCTAATCACCCTTGGATGTATGCCGCTAAAAATTTTGGCCTTCTGCCTTATCTCTCCCCTTCTGGTCTTGATCAGCACCCAATCCCCTTCTTGGATGCCATGGGCCTTGGCCGTATCGGGATGTATCTCCACAATGGGATCTGGATGAAGGCCCCGTAAGGATCCCACCTGTCTGTTTTCAGAGTGGAAGAAGCCCGGCAACCTTCTTCCTGTGATGAGGATGTAAGGATAGTCTTTTAGTAGCTCTGGTGTACTTATTGGGCCCTCGGGAGGTTCTCTGTGGTCAAACAAGGGATCATAGCCCCATTTTTTTAGGAGTGTGGAATATATCTCAAACTTCCTTGTGGGGGTGGAAAAACCCTTTTCCTTGAACTTTTCATAGTGCATCTCACCTTTCAAATGCCCCATCTCTTTGAATTGTTCCCAAGTTAACCCTGCAGGCTCCAAGATATAGTCCAATGCCTGCTTAAAATCAGGCCACCAATATTTTTCAAGCCCCACCCGATTCGCCAGGTCGTTTAACATCTCATGATCCGATCTACACTCTCCCACCTGGATGGCCTTTTGCCTTGCCACCACATACCCGTGTCTCTTCCAGAAATCTCCGATGTAATCCATCTCCAACCATGTGGCAGATGGCAAGAATATATCCGCCATCTGAGCCGTGGGTGTTAAAAAGAAGTCGCACACTGCCATAAATTCCACCTTTGAGAAGGCCTCATATACCATCCTGGCATTTCCCCTTGTGAGAAGGGGATTGGAACTTATAAAAAAGAGCATCTTCACAGGATACGGTTTTTCATACAGGATCGCCTCCCAAACCGCCCTTGGATTTATTATGGCAAAGTTATGGGCCAGCCTGAATCTCTCTCCTCCAAGCCTCTTTTCCCTCTGCTCCTGGCTTAGAAGCTTGTGTGCTCCAAATTCAGAGACGGTCCTCACAGGAGGGGGGGTAAAGAGCACCTGGCCTCCAGGCCTGTCTATGTTTCCCGTAATGGCAAGCATTGCCATAAGGGCCCTGTTATTGTCTGAGCAGGTCACCTGTTGCTCGATTGCCACACCCCATTGAATGGCAGCGGGTTTGGTTTTGGCGAATAACACAGCTGCTTCCTTGATCTTTTCCGCAGGTACCCAGGTGATCTCACTTACCCTTTCTGGAGGATATGCCATAACCCTTTCCACAAAAGGATCCCAACCGTGCACATACTGATTCACAAACTCTTTGTCGTACAGTCCTTCGGTCACTATAACGTGCATCATGCCCAAGGCCAAGGCAGCATCCGTTCCAGGCCTGAGCTGGAGCCATATGTCTGCTTCAGAAGCTATCCTTGTAAGCCTTGGATCCACCACAATGAGTTTTGGTCTCTTTTCCATGAGTTTTGAAAAGTATACGCCTTTGTATTCATCAGGGTTGCTGATCACCACATTGTTCCCCCACACGATAAGGCACTTAGGGTTATTGCCGTAGTCCACCACAGGTAGGGACCCACAGGTGATAATGCCTGTTGCAACCCTTGGTCCATAACAAAAATGCCCTGCTGTGAGTACATTAGGCGTGCCCAAGGTGTTGGCGAATCTATAGATCACACCCTCGTTTTCCCTTCCAGTACCATAGCCCAATACGATGGATTCTGGCCCAAACCTTTCTTTGTAGCCGATGATCTTGTCTGCAAGTATCTTTAAGGCCTCATCCCAGGAGATCCTCTCCCACCTTCCTGATCCCTTAGGCCCAATCCTCTTTAATGGATGGGTTACTCTATGGGGATGATAGGCCAGCTGTGCCGATGCCAAGCCCTTTGGACAAAGTGTACCAAAGCTTATGGGGCAATCTGGGTCTCCTGCTATGCGCATAACCCTTCCCTTTTTCAAGAATATGAAAACCCCGCATCCTCCATGGCACATCCTGCAGTGGCTCTTTACCACCTTGTCATAGCCATAAACTGCCATCTCCTTTTCAAGATCTACCTTAGGCCTTTTACTCATCTACTCCCCCTGTACTAAAGGTTAAACCCCAAATTGAACTCTCCAGTTGAGATGCCTTCTTGAGGATATATTGGCCCACCTCTTCCAAAAACTCCTCCTCAAACCCTCCGTAAACTATCAGGGCCCCATACACCCTTTGATCCAAGTGAAAGATGGGTGCTGCCACTGCCTTCACACCCATTGCCATCTCACCCTTGTCAATACCAAATCCCTTTTGCCTTGCCTCCAGCAGCTGGTTTTCAAGATCCTTTGACATTGAACAGGCCACCGGGCCAAAAAAGTAAAGCCTTTTAGCGTCTATAAGCCTCCTCCTTTGCTCCTCTTCCAGATGGAAGAATAGGGCCTTGCCATGGGCTCCTGCTGTGATATGGAACCTATGCCCTAACTTAATGTCCATGCCTATCCCCAACGGTGACCTTTCCCTTTCCACAATCAGGAGATAATCCCCGTCCACCAAACCCAAAAGGGCTGTTCCGTTGAGATTGGTTGCCACCTCTTTAAGGAGGGGGCTTGCCAGTGCCCTTATATCCAGGTCATCCAAGACCTTTCTGGAAAGGGGTAATATTCCAGGACCCAATCTATAGCGTTTACTCTTTGAATCCCTTGTCACAAGGCCGTACAAAGCAAAGGTATTCAAGATGTAAAGCACCCTGCTCCTATGGAGCCCAACTGCCTTTGCAATATGTGAAATGCCAAGCCCCTCCCTACCTGCCTTTCTGAGGCAGAAGAGCACCTTTATCCCCTGCTCCAGTGCTGAAACCACATGTCTCTGGCCCATTTGGGTTTCCATTGTTCTCCTTACAGAACTTAGTTCTACCTATATAACAGGGTGAAAGGAGTTTCAACAATTTTTTAACCCCATCTCCCAAAGGGGCCGAGGAGCTAAACCTTCCCTATCCCCCTTTCATTGTAACCCAACTTCATGATTCAAAAATTTTTTCTGAGTAATATCGATCACTTGCAAGTGGGAGACCTTGCATTTGGCCCATGTTGATGTTTTTTAGAGGATGGTCTTGATTGTTTTGCCTGGCCGATGGGGGAGTTTTAGGGCATCGTAGATGCGGATGTGGAAGGGTTCGGGCCTGGAAGACTTAAGGAAACAGGGGTTCACGATTTGTTACAATACTCTCAATACGATATGCCAGCTCCTTCCACCTTTCCTCAGGGAGCTCAAAGTCTGTACCCAGGTTCAACAGTGTACACTGTCTTGGGCCTTTTTCTGTGCGGACAGATTCCACCAACTTATAGGTGTAATATTCCCTGCGATTCTTCCTATCCACATGTGTGACTTTGGGTATGTACATAAGCAAAGGTACCACATGGAACGCATACCCCTGCCAACCCCCAAATTAGGTTTTTGGCACTAGAAACAGCTTCCCCAGACCCCACTACCCATAAGTGCTTGAAATTATTAGACCTGGAGTTTTCCGAAAGGCAAAATTAGCCGGATTTCGGGGTTTTTTGCATGAAGTTGGGTTACCTTTTAAGTGCTCAAAATTGGACAAATACCAAGGCCTTGGGTGTGCGACTATGTTTTTTTTTGCTTAATTTGGACTTTACTGCAATTGAAATAGAGGTGGATGTATGGATGTTATTTGAGTAAGATCATCTTGAGGAGCATGGAGTACCTGTAAATGGCCTCCCTTAGAAGATTAAATCTGCTTTTTCTGGTATCCACACATTTAACCGGAATTTCAATCACATTATATCCTCTTTTTACTGCATGGTATGTGAGGTTTATTACATAGTTGGTTTCATCATCTATTCGGTCCATATGCTCCAGCACAAAATTTCTATTGTAGGCCTTTCCACCAATAGAGTAATCGTGGAATTTGAGCCCCAATAAGGCCTTTGAGACAAGTATGTACATGCCCCCGCCAATCCTTCTTATGAGAGATCTCTTTTGAGTCCCCAGTATCTTTGAGCCCAACACAATGGTATAGTCGTTTAAAAGTTTTAGGGCTTTTGGTATAAATTCCAGTTCAACGGCAAGGTCCATGTCCATTGAAATCAGATAAGGAGAACTTGCATGTTCTGCAGCCAGTCTGAATGCCTTTCCAACCCCCTTTTGTGGGATGTGAAAAAAGCGTACTTGAGGGTACATTTGTTCCAACACTTTTCCCTTCACAATCGTTCCATCTGTGGAGCCATTGCTTACTATAATTACCTCGTAGTGGAGTCCTAAATTTGTCAAAAATTGGATAAGTTTTTGTGTGTTTTGGACGATAATTTCCTCTTCATTGTACACCGGAATGTTAATGCTGAAGAATTGCCCTGCTTTTGAATCACCTGAGGAAGAATCCATGTGGGAAGCTATCCTCGCTCAAAAGTAATGTTTGCAAGGGTTTTGTTTGTATCAGATAACTCAGCCGTATCCTTTTCGATAAGCAGTATATGAAAGTTTGCACCAATTGGGAGCATGGGCTACTTCATATCGTTTTTAATAGACTGCAATAGTTTTGGCCCGTAATTTTGAAGAAATGTTTTTAGATCATCCTCCCATGGTACCATGATATTTATAAATTCAGCCTTTAAGTTTTTATTTTCCAAAATCCAGTTTCCTGGTAGTACTTCCTTGGGGTTTGTGTCGTCTTCATCATATTCTTCCACTTCCGCTGTTATATTTAGGCATTGAAAAATGAATCTGGCACAGTCTGCGAGATTGCAAAAACCCTCTGAAGTTACATGATAGATACCCCTTGCGTCAGAATCCAAAAGCCTTTTTATCTGCATCGCCACCCTATAACTCAGGGTAGGTGATCCATATCTGTTGGATGGTAACATCACAGGCTGCTTTTCCGCCAAGGCTTTTTTCAATATTACTTTCACAAAATTTTGTCCAAATGGATGGTACATCCAGCCCGTTCTTATTATTAGGAAGTCCATGGCATTCTCCAGGATTGCAATCTCTGTCTCTAACTTCACTTGGCCGGCTTTTGTGTTGGGAGCTGTTCTGTCCTCTTCAAAGTAAGGCTGGGGATAGGGTTTTTTCCCATCAAACACCATTTCAGAAGATATCAAAATAATCTTTGAGTCGTACCTTGATGCTCCCTGTGCCAAGTTCCTGACACCATCGTGCACCTCCCTTGTGAGTTCTACATCGGGATTGAGGCTGATAAAAGGGTCCTCCACAAACTGTGACAAAAAGGTTATCTTGGGATTTATCCTCCCCATGCTCATGATTACGTGGTCCCACCTCAAAAGGTTATATTCCGATCTCTTGTAGGCTACCACCTCGTATTCTCTTTCCAAAAAGAGTTTGGAGATCTCTCCCAGTGTCTCTTCCACCCCTACGATCAAAACTTTCAACCCTTCCTCCCTTTCTCCCTTGATCTGAGCTTGGCTATGTGTTAGTAACAGCATAATTAAACCAAAGCAATTAGAGCTCTATGAATAATTGTACTTACATGAAAAATCAAGACCGAGAAGGAGGTTTTATCTTGAAAGTTGGGTTTGTGGGCTGGAGAGGTATGGTGGGTTCTGTTCTCATGGCAAGGATGTTGGAAGAGAATGATTTCCAGGGCTTTCAACCCCTTTTCTTTAGTACTTCCAATGTGGGCGGGAAAGGCCCTGAAATAGGCCTTGACATACCACCTTTAAAAGATGCCTTTGATGTGAGAGAGCTTCAGGAGCTGGATATCATAGTTTCATGCCAAGGAAGTGACTACACGAAAAAGATATATCCCCAGCTTAAAGCCCAAGGCTGGAAGGGATATTTTATAGATTCTGCCTCACATCTCAGGATGGAGCAGGATTCCGTAATTGTGCTGGACCCTGTAAACAGAGATGTTATAGACAAGGCCTTGAAGGACGGGATAAAGACCTATGTGGGTGGCAACTGTACCGTAAGCCTTATGCTGATGGCAGTGTGGGGTCTTATAAGGACAGGGAAGGTGGAATGGATCAGTTCAATGACCTACCAGGCGGCATCTGGGGCAGGTGCCAAGCATATGGTGGAATTGATAAAACAAATGGCTGCAATCTCTGAGAATGCAAGGGATCTTATCAGTAAGCCCGATGTGGCTGCCATTGAGTTGGACAGAGAGGTTACAAAGGTTTTGCGGGGTGGGCTACCCTGCGAAAATTTCAAGGTTCCCTTGGCCTTAAGCCTCATCCCCTGGATAGACACCCCCATGCCCAATGGCCAGACCAGAGAGGAATGGAAGGGTTTTGCAGAGGCCAATAAGATCCTTCAATTGGAGCCCAAGCTGCCTGTGGATGGCTTATGTGTGAGGGTAGGGGCCATGAGGTGCCACAGTCAGGCATTGACAATAAAGCTCAAAGATGCGATCCCCATCCAGGAGGTAGAGGCCTTAATTGCCCAAGGAAATGAATGGGTAAAGGTGGTTCCCAATACACAAGAGGCCACCATCAGGGAGCTAACCCCGGCTGCTGTAAGCGGAACCCTCACGGTGGCCATAGGTAGGATAAGGAAAATGGTCCTTGGGGAGCAGTTTGTGGCGGCCTTTACCGTAGGTGATCAGCTCTTGTGGGGAGCTGCAGAGCCCATTAGAAGGATTTTGCGTATAATTCTGAATCATTTGAACGGATAAGGATTTTTACCATTCAGGACACAATTATAAAGGAGGCCCCGGACATATGGACAAGATAAGGATAGGGATAATCGGCGTGGGAAACTGTGCCTCAGCCCTTGTTCAAGGGATAAACTATTACAGGGGTAAAGACCCTAAGGATGCAGTGGGTCTCATGCATCACCAGATAGGGCCTTATACTCCCGACTCCATAGAAGTGGTATTGGCCTTTGATATAGACAAAAGAAAGGTGGGGAGGCCTCTTTCAGAGGCAATATTTGCTCCCCCCAATTGTACAAAGGTCTTCTGCCGTAATATTCAAGGATCTGACCCAAAGGTGCTCATGGGCAAGGTTTTGGATGGTTATTCTCCCCACATGGCAGAGTACCAAGAGCAATATACCTTTGTGCTGGCAGATGAGAAAGAACCTGACCAGAAGGCGGTTGTAAATGCAATAAAAAAGGCCAAGGTGGATCTGCTGTTGAATTACCTTCCGGTGGGTTCTGAGGAGGCCACCAAGTTCTATGCTGAGTGTGCTTTGGAAGCAGGGGTGGGATTTATAAATAATGTGCCTGTGTTTATCGCCAGCAACCCAGAATGGGGGAATAGATTTAAGGAAAGGGGAGTTCCTCTTATTGGTGATGACATAAAATCACAAATAGGGGCAACGATAACCCACAGGGTTTTAACTGACCTTTTCAAGAAAAGAGGTGTCAAACTGGATAGAACATATCAGCTGAACTTTGGTGGAAATACTGATTTCCTTAACATGCTCAATAGAACAAGACTCATCTCCAAAAAGATAAGCAAGACAGAGGCAGTTCAGTCAGTGGCAGGTACAAAATTGGATGATCAAAATATTCACATAGGTCCAAGTGACTATGTGCCTTGGCAGAAGGATAACAAGGTCTGCTATGTGCGGATGGAAGGCAGGATATTCGGAGATATATCAATAAGCCTTGAGTTAAGGCTGAGTGTGGAGGATTCACCCAATTCCGCCGGCATAGTCATAGATGCCATAAGGTGCGCCAAGCTGGCCATGGATAGAGGAATATCAGGGATCTTATATTCTCCCTCAGCATATTTCATGAAACACCCTCCAAAGCAATACCCTGATGACGAAGCCTACAAGATGACAGAAGAGTTCATAAATGGTAAAAGGGGAAATTAGGCCTGGAAGTGGAAAGTTCCTGGTGGGGCTCCCGGACTTCAAATCCGGTGTGTTGGGCAAAAGCCTGACAGGTGGGTTCGATTCCCATCCACTTCCGCCATTTTTTAAGAGATCCTATGCCGAACGTTCATAGTAAGTCGGGGATCATATTATTTGCGATCTTTTTTGTTGTGATTATCCTGTTGCTCCTGAGGTTGTTATGGGTCTTTTTAGGTGCAATAGTTTTGGCCCTCCTTACCGTTAATCTCACCTACCCTATTTACAGTCGGCTTGAAAAATTATTTCGTAATAAGAAGAGCGTTGCAGCCTATTTAATGACATCTTTTGTTCTCCTATGTATTATAGTTCCGGTGTTTTTCATAATTTTGACCATTTCAAAAGAGACAGCTTATCTATATACAAAGACAAAGGATGTAGTTTCCCAAGATGAATTATCCTATTTAATGAACAATGACTCTTTAACTGGCAAATTCTTGAACAAGCTCTCGGAGCTTTTGGGACAGGATATAACACCTGAATACATCACACAGGTAACGAATAATGCCATTAAGAGCACAATAGTGTACCTATATAAGGAATTCAACACAATTCTTTCGAATGTAGCAAGATTCATACTTAGTTTTCTTGTGATGATAGCCACGATATTTACGATGTACAAAAGAGGTGACGAATTAAAGGAATACCTTTTGCAAGTCATTCCCTTACCTAAGCATAATATCGAAATTATTGTGACCAAGTTCAATGAAATAGGAAGATCTATTTTATTCATAAACGGCCTTTCAGGTGTTATTCAAGGCACACTTTTGGCAGTGTCATTTTTAATAGTTGGGCTGGGCGCACCCGTGCTTTGGGGTGCAATTGCAGGGTTTTTCGCCTTTATGCCAATTATAGGAATCACACTTGTGTATATTCCTGCCACTGCATTTTTGATTCTAAAGGGAAAGATGCTAAGTGCAATTTTTATGTTTGGCTTTAATATCATACATAGCTCTTTGGTGGAATATATCTTAAAGCCAAGGCTTATTGGCAAAGATATTAAGATGAGTGGGTTGTTGGTCTTTGTGGGTATAATAGGTGGTATGCAGATTTTTGGTGTGCTTGGTATCCTATACGGTCCTTTGATAATTGCACTGTTCATATCCTTTGCAGAGCTTTATAGACTTGAATACCGGAGACTATTTGAAAATGGATTTAGGGACCATATCTCGGACTGATGTGGAAAAGGTGTTAAAGGAAAAGAGGATTTTGGTTGTGGACGATGAGCCAGATGTTTTGGAGCAAATAGCCGAGATCTTATCCGATGTCTTTGTGGATGCTGCCAGTTCCTTTGAAGAGGCAACAAGGCTGCTTGAAAATAACTTATATGATGCTGCCGTGCTTGACATCATGGGTGTTAGGGGTTATGAACTTTTGGAGATCTGTAGACAAAAGGAGATCCCCACAATTATGTTGACAGCTAAGGCACTCACCAAGGATGATCTCCTAAGATCCTTGAGATCAGGTGCCAAGCTATTCCTGCCAAAGGATGAAATGCCCCATCTGAACAAATACTTGGCCGAACTATTAGAAGCATCCTATAAGCAAAAAAGAGTAGGGAAGATATGGATGGAGAGGCTGGAAGGCTTTCTTAAGAAGTTATTGGGTACAAATTACAAGGATGAGAACAAAGACCTTTGGGACAAATTATTAAGGGAATAAGGAGGTATGGACATGACAAGAAAAGGCGTGGGAATAACCATAACTGAACATATCCTTACCCAACAGAGGATGAATCCAGAGGCCACGGGTGCCTTCACCTCTCTTTTAAATGAGCTGGTAGTGGCAGCAAAGATCATTTCCAGGGAGGTAAATAAGGCCGGACTTGTGGACATACTAGGTGCAACCGGAAAGACCAATGTCTATGAGGAACAAGTACAGAAATTGGACATATTTGCTCATCAAGTGATAGTAAATAGAATGAAGCACTTAGGGCAGTTGTGGTGTATGGCTTCAGAGGAAGATCCTGATATAATTGAAATTCCATCTGAGTATCCAAAAGGTAACTACATCTTATTTTTTGATCCTTTGGACGGATCTTCCAACATTGATGTAAACATAAGCATAGGGACTATCTTTGGAGTTTACAGAAAGCCCGATTCAAATTCTTCAGAACCTTTGTTGTCTGATATCCTGCAACCAGGTATAAAGCAAGTGGCAGCAGGATATTTTATCTACGGATCCAGCACAATAATGGTATATACCACAGGAAACGGTACAGGAGTACATGGATTTACTCTATTCCCCAGCATCGGAGAGTTTCTACTCAGTCATGAAAACATAAGGATCCCAGAGCAGGGAAGGACTTACAGCGTAAACGAAGGCAACTATCAATACTGGGATGAGAAGGTAAAGGCCTTGGTGGATTATTTCAAGGCACCTGATAAGGAGACAGGAAGGCCATACACAAGCAGATACGTGGGTAGTTTAGTTGCAGATTTTCATAGGAACCTTCTAAAGGGCGGAATATTCATGTATCCTGCGGACAGAAAAGATCCCAAAAAACCAGAAGGGAAACTCAGGCTTATGGCAGAGGCCAACCCCTTGGCCTTTGTGGTAAAAGAGGCAGGGGGATATGCAAGTGATGGAACAAGGCCCATATTGGAGATAGAGCCCAATAACCTACACCAGAGAGTTCCCCTTTTCATAGGGAGCAGGAAGGATGTTCTGATGGCAGAGGCATTTTTGTCCGGCAGGATAGAAAGACCAGATATAAGGTTGGTGCAGGGGTAGGATATTTTAATTGACCCTGCTTCAAAATCCTTGTAACGTTTAAAGATAGGCAAAAAAATTTAACTTAGGAGGGTGCCATGAAGCTAAGATTTTTGTTGGTTTTATTGCTGTTGGCCATGTGTTTGGCCGGCTGCGGAGATGGGGGAGGGACGGTTTCAACAACAGCCCCATCGGGAACAATAATTAGTGGATCTGCAGGCAAAGGACCGTTCAAAACCGGTGCAACTGTCTCGGTATTTAAGGTTAATGCGGATGGATCTTTGATAACCTCCTGGTCAGCATCTGTTAAGAATGATCTGGGAGAATTTAGTGTGGATGTGGGAAGTTACACTGGTGCCTTGGAGATCCAGGTAGCTGGTACATACTGGGATGAATATGCCAATCAAGATAAAAAGACTAATTCGCCCTTAAAGGCGATTGTGTATTGTGACGGATCTTCCTCTACTATTACAGTAAACCCAAACATATTCACAACCATAGCCACAGAAAAGGCCAAATATCTAATGGCAAGTGGGAGTGGTGCACAGAGTGCAATTAACAGTGCCTATGCTGATGTGGCACAACTACTGAGCGGAATAGAAGCAGGCGATTACTCTCCCACATTGGATGAGACCCAAACTGATTTCTATTTCAAGAAACTCGCTTTGTTAAATTTAAAAGACCTAACAAAAAAGGCAAATGCTAAATTCTATGCATTCAACTATGCTCTTATGCAGATAGCAAACCAGAAGAACAAAGATCCCCTGAGTCTACTTGATCCTGAAAATTTAAAGGCTCCCGGAGCTATAGATTTAGAAACCTCAAGCGGTGACCAAATCTCTTACTCAGCCTTAAACTCCAATATAGCTACATTCCTCAGCCAAGCCACTGGTACCGATTTTACACCTGTAAAATCTTTAAAGGAAAAAGGTGCCTTGTGGCAACCTGATGCGTTCTCTACTACTTTTAGCATCCCTTCAATCAAAAAGGCAGGATCCAGCGGTCTTTTCAAGTTTGAGGGAACAGATGTATCAGTTAATGTGGAAAACAAGCCCTTATCTGGAGAGGCTGTTAAGGTGGAAGAAAAGGATGGCAAGGTTTTTGCCGAGCTGGTTTCTTCCAACTACACATATGGCTATGTGGAGGGCACAAAGGATGGTTTGTATATGTTTGTCCAGCCTGTGGACAGCAATAAGATGCCCCTTGAGACGGTTTCTGTGGCATGCGATACCTGCAATGAAGAGATACAGGTCTCTACTAACCTTTCTGTGGCCTCCTCAGAAAAACCTGTACCCAAAACCCTTGGTTCCTCTGATGGAAGTACCAAGGTGTCAGTGGTTAATATGAAACTCAAAAAGGATGTGACCGTTGCTGTCACTCCTTATAAATCCGCCAAGTACATCCCAAAGGTTGATAAAATCGGTCAAGATACTGGTCTTTCTAACTTACAGATTATAAGCGGCGCTGATGTGATGATGGCAGATGCATGGGGTACACCCACATCCCCTGACAAGGTGTGCTTTTGTGGAGATGTTAGTATTGCCACTACCCACACCTTCCCTGGGGTTTCCCTTTCGGACCTAAATCAAAAGATATCTTCCGGCGATGGACAGCTGATACTACTCGTATTTAAGAACAAGAAATGGCAGAAGGTGAAGGATACAAATTTCACCGTTGTTCAACAAACAGGTGGAAAATATTCTTTAAACCAGACTTTAAGCAAGACCCTAAGGCTGTATCCATTTGTAATTGCCTATTATCCAAAATCTGAAAACGCATTTTCCGGCACAATTACAGGGAAGGTCACAGAAAATGGTTATACTCCCATAAAAGGTGCCTTGGTGACACTCGAAAACAGCGATATCTTTGCTGTGTCAGACAGCAGTGGGAACTATACAATTACCTATTCTGCCCTTAAAGCCCAAGAGCCTGTTACATTGATACTTTCTTTCAACAAACCAGGCTACAAAGGAGATGTGGGGTTTGTGCAGGTTAGTAGCTCTAATCCCAACAAAACTCTTGGTGCGAGCCTAAGCAAGATTCTAGAGCAGTTTAAACTCCAAGGTTCTGTGAAGGATACAGATAGTAAACAACCTATTGGAGGAGCTACTGTTACACTCTATCTACCTGTTGTCTTGGACCAGGTGAGTATAAGTGGATCAACTGTGACGGTTGGGGAAGACAAAAATGCAACTTACTCATGGCAGGTGACAGATGGTAATTCACAACTTTGCAGTTCTTCTTCTAACTACACCTATACTTTGACCAGTTGTGATGTACCGGATGGGACTTATTACCTAAATATTTCAGTAACCCATTCAAAGGCTAATGAAACATTTGTGGAGAGCCAGAAGGGAATTGTTATTAAGAACTCTGGCCAATGGTCAATTTACATAAAGCCCGTAAGCTTTTACAGTTCGGAACTTGTTTCCATTACGGATAAAGATGGCAAATACGAGTTTGAAGGCCTTGATGTGGCCCTTTCAAAAATGCTTTCCTTATCTGCTTCAGCCCCTAATTATGCAAAATCCTCAGGTATTTCGGTTACCGGAAATATTCAGCAGGGTATCTTGACATTTGACTTGGAGCTATCAAAGACCACAAAGCCTCCTCAATTCACAGGATACTGGATAGAAGATTTTGAAAAAGAGGCAGTTAACAAGAATTGGACCTTTAAAAATAATGATCCCAAAGTGGGTTGGCAGGTTTTGAAGAATCCTGAGCAGGTAAAGGTTGCACCTGAGATCATAAACCAAGTCCTCTTCCCCGATAGAAAGACCTTGGATGTGGAAGGGAAGATCGCCTCAATCTCAGGGTCCCAGGGTTTTTACGGCCAGTGCAAGGAATTTGCTATTTGGCCGATGGAAGATCCTCCGCAACCGGAGCAGCCAGCCATCCCCACAGGAATAGCCATTACACCTGCGAATGGTGGTTTTTATATGTCATGGACCCCTGTGGAGGGAGTGTATGAGTATCTCTTGAGCATTACAGATGGAAATACCTTGGTTTCAACCCTTGCCTTTATGCAACCTGGTAGCCCTTACTATCTGTACGGAACTGTGCAAGATTACCAAGAATATACAAAGACCTTGAATATAACCAATGAGGGTATGTATCAAGTAAAGTTAAAGTCCTGGAAGTTCCAAGAAGGTGGACCAGAAGGAGGGATACTCAGCAATTACTCTTCTGTAGCCTGTGTAATGCCATTGGCAAGCAACCAGGCATTGATTCAATTTACAAAGCAGGGCGCACAGGAACCACAATATCTGGTTTCTTCTGTTTTGGATGTGAACCAAGATGGATCCTATGATGTATTCCTAAACGACTTATCCACCTTTGAAAAGGCACAATATCATCTTGAACCAAAGGGAGAGATCAAGGTTGGCGGTGCTGTTACCGTATCTTATCCTGATCCAAATGATACAAATGTGCACCTATTACCTGCATATAGCGGTAATTATGTATTGTGGTACGGAAATACAGAGACAGGAACCATAAGTGACCAGGCAAGCAATACATCCACAAAACCCAATTCAGGAGAAGCCATATCGCCCCTAATTGATCTAACAGGATTCAACTATGTAACTGCAATACTTCATACCTGGTATGAGGTTGAATCTGTGGATGTGGCTGCCGGGCAATATGATCAAATGGAGATTTATGTGGGTATATTTGACGATAACAAGGCAGATGGTGAGCCCATTACCATAACCTATGGAACCACCGATTATGTCCTTGAAAACAATGTGTTTTACTACTTGGGAGACCTAAACCCAGAAACAGAGCCTCCTGGTATGCAATATCCCCACATTAACTTCTCTTCAGGTGGTGTAAACGAACCTCCCATCTGGGTTACACTGGAAAGAAACCTTTCTCCCTTTGCAGGTCACAAGATCAAGTTCAAGTTCACGTTCTACACTAAGGATGCGTTGTACAATGGTTTCAGGGGTTGGGGCATTGATGATCTGATTATCCAGGATAAGAAGAGTAATCTACCATTCTCCATGGGTTCAATGGAATACCAAGGCCAACAGCTTTACTTACAAGGCCTGCCACAAAGGTAATCAAGAAAAGGCCGGTGCATTGCACCGGCCTTTCATAGTCTTGGTGGAGTCGGGATTTAAGCGTATGTCATCAAATTATGTTGCTTTGGTGAAAGACAACTTGCCTTTCTTTGTACGCTATCTTCTCATCGGCATTATAAACACAATCGTTGGCTTTGGTACTATCTTTTTACTCATGTACATTGGGGTAAATCCATATGTGAGCAATATATGTGGCTATGCGCTCGGTATCACAGTCTCCTATCTTTTGAACAAAAGGTTTAACTTTCGCTCAAAGAGAACACATAAGGTTGCGTATCCCCGTTTTTTACTTTCAGTTTTAACAGCCTATTGTGTAAACTTTGGAGTACTCTTTGTAACATACTCCGTACTCGGGATAAACAAGTACATATCTCAGATCATATCAGGGAGTTTTTATGTCGGAATCGCATTCTTGGGAAGTAGGTACATTGCATTCAGTGATACACTTCAATCAAAAGCATCCTTGAGCTATAAATAATCCAAAATTATTTTTACACCTTCCCTTTCTATTCCACTAAAAATGAATCTGGCACCAGGCATTTCATCCAAAATCGCCCCCCATACCTTCTTTAGATCCTGTATCCTGTCCTTTTCTCCTATCGCCCAGACACATCCACCCCCTCCTGCACCAGTGAACCTGGCTCCACAGCCCAATTCTTTTGCCTTTTTCAGGAGCGAGTCCAAAATACCCAAATCCACAGCCTCTTTGGTTATCCTTGCCCTTATACCCGTCTCTTCGTTTAACAATCTCCCTGCCTCTTCCCATTTTTGTGCCTTTAAGGCCTGCCAAAGCTCTTTTATTATGGCGTTGGCATCTTTCCAAAGGTTTCTCTCTCTTGCCTCCATAAAGCCTTCGATAAAACCCTTGTTTATCCCTGGTGAAAAATGGGCAAAGCCGGTATAGGCAACCAAGATCCTTTTTTCCATCTCCTGTAATATTTCCCCTTGAGGGATCGTTTCCCTTGAGAAAAAGGGATATGTGCTGTAGTGCCAGTGCCAAAGATTCACGCCGCCAAATTGGGCTGCCAGATGGTCCTGCATGCCCGCCCCTCCCCTCTGGAATATGTCCTCCAAGTGATAGGCCAGTGTCACAATGGATGCAGGGTCCATTTTGGTGTTTTTTAATCGGACAATTCCGTTTATAAGCGCCACAAGTGCTGCAGATGACCCACCCAGGGCAGAGCCTGGGGGAAGGTCTGGCTTGATGCTAATCTTTACATGATCCAGTTGAAAATGCCTAAGGCACATGGCAAAAAGACCTAAAGGGCCATGGAAGGGAAGCTGTTCAAGGGGACCCTGAAGGGAAGGGTAATAAAGGGATCCTATGTTCACAAGGCTGTTATAAAAAGGCTCGATCTTGACCTTCACGCCCACACTCAAGGCAATGTTTAGGGTTACAGGGTCTATGGCTTCGTAGGGAAGGGCAAGTGCCTTTATATCCCATGTGCCCCCTGCATCAATCCTAAAAGGTGCCCAAACCATTACCTCATTCTTATTCACCAAAGCAGCACTCCTTTCCTCTAAGGTGGGAGATGGCCTTAAAAATCCCGCAGATGGACTTGGCATCCACTATCTCTCCTTTTAGGATCATCTGGTAGGTTTTTTGCACTGAAATGGGCCTCAAATCTAAGATCTCATCCCCATCCAGCCTTTGAGCAGTCTTGGTAAGTCCTTCTGCAAGGTAGAGGTGTATTGTTTCATCTGAATAGCCGGGCAAGGGATAGATCTTTCCAAGATAAACAAGCTTATCCGCCTTGAAACCTGTTTCCTCTTCCAGCTCCCTCAAGGCGCAGGTGTAAGGATCCTCCCCTCTGCTTAAAGTCCCTGCGGGTATTTCAAATATATAATCTCCGATTGCGTGCCTGTACTGTCTTATGAGCAAGAACGTGTTTTCATCCAAGAGGGGAACCACAGCAGAGGCGCCAGGATGTTTTATGAGTTCCAGGGCCAATACATATCCGTTGGGAAATTTGAGGGTATCCCTTTCCAGATCAAATATCCTACCCTTCAATAGATGTTCTTTTTTGATAACTGAAACAGGGCTTTTCATCTATACCGCCTTATGAGTTTCAAGGTATTCAACGTACAATGCAAAGGGTTCTGTCCTTGACAGACTTGTACAGGCCATAGCTTACAGAGCCCATGAATATCTTTTCCAAAAGTCCTCTACCCCTACCGGATCTGCCTGTTACCACCATGCCATAGTCTCCTTCCTTTATCTCATCCAATAAAACCCCCAAGACCCTGGACCCCTTCAGTACCTTGAACTGATACCTTACTTGAGGTATTGTTAGTACTTCCAATATCTTTTGGGCCTCTTCAAAGGCAGGTTTTTCCTTACCATCATTAACAGTTGCTATCACCATGGAGTGCTTGGGTTGATCTTGGAATACAAAGGCAATGTGTTCCAGGGCCCTGAGGGAAGGTGCCGATCCATCATAGCAAACAAGTATAGATTTTTTCCCCACATGACCTTGGCACATCCATAAAGGTGTATCAATGGGATAATCCAGCATGCATCTTGTGACACTGGAATTCAAGAGTTCATCAAAAAAAGAAAGGCCTCGCCTTCCCAACAAAATAGCATCATATAGGCCTTTTTGTGCCTCTTGGAGTATGTCAGCGATTTTCCCAAGTTGCCTGATGATTAACCTCTTTTGAATCTGCTCTCCTTTGAAGCCGTAGCTTATGAGTTCCTTTTCTGCCTCATCCAGGGCCTGCCTTCCCTTTGTAAGATATGTCTCCCTTAGTCTTTGGTTTAGTTGATCCTCTTCCACCCATCCTGTGCCTCCAAAACCTTCTGGCCTTGGGGCCGTATAAAAGAGGGTGACCGTGATATCTTCCCTTTTGTCCAAAAACTTACCTAAGAAATGCACAGAGTTATGAAAAGCCTTGTTTTCACTAACCGTGAGCAGTAGTTTTTTTTGCATGATTCCTCCAAAAATTAGTTGCCACTTGGCTTCACAAGGGTCAAACTACAATCTTTGTAATTTCAAGGCAAGGAGAAAGGGATGTGGTCGGATTGGGAAAAGGAGTTGGAAGAAAGTTTCAAACAACATTTGGGGGTGAAAAAGCCTCCAAGCCCTGGGGAAAGGGTAAAGGGCAAGGTGATATTGGTGGGAAGCGAAAGTATATTTGTGGACATCGGCTTAAAGCAAGACGCCTTTGTGGAAAGATCCGAATACGAGGCCTTGGGCCTTCAGATACCTAAGGTGGGTGAAGAGGTGGAGCTTTTCGTGATCTCCTATTCCAGGGGGCAGGTGAGACTGGGTAAGGCAATAAGAGGGGGCATGGATATTATAGGCCTGAGAGAGGCCTTCCAAAATAAGGTGCCTGTGGAAGGAAAGGTCTTGGGAACAAGAAAGGGCGGTTATTTGGTATCAATAGGGGATAAACATGCCTTTTGCCCCTCAAGCCAAATCAGTCTTGTGAGTTCTGAAGAGCCTGCTGCCCATGTGGGAAAGACCTATAACTTCATCATCACAGAGATGGATGGTTCTGGCAAAAATTTGGTGGTTTCAAGGAGAGAGGCACTTGTAAAGGAATTGAAGGAAAGACAAGAGGCATTCATAAAGGCCCTCAAGATAGGAGATGTGGTAAAGGGAGTGGTAAGATCCATCGTCCCCTATGGCGTGTTTGTGGAGATAGGGCCAAATGTACAAGGTCTCCTTCACATAAGTGAGCTATCCTGGTCAAGGATAAGGGATCCAAAGGAACTGGTTCAGGTGGGAGAGACCTTGGAACTGAGCATAAAAGAGCTCCAGTGCCTTGAGGATGGCAATTACAAGATCTCCCTTTCGCTAAAGGATATGGTGCCGGATCCTTGGAAAGAAGCAGAGAGCAGATTCCAAATAGGAGATGCGGTAAAGGGAAAGGTCACAAGGCTTGTTCCATACGGAGCCTTTGTGGACATAGGAGGCCTTGAAGGCTTGGTTCACATCAGCGAGATGAGCTATACCAAAAGGGTTTTAAAGCCCCAGGAGATAGTGAGTGAAGGCCAAGAGATAAAGGTGATGATAAAGGCCCTGGATATAAAGGAAAAAAGGATCTCCTTAAGTATCAAGGAGGTGGAGGGTGATCCCTGGGCAGATGTGTTGGATAGATTTCAAGTGGGCCAGATTGTGGAAGGAATTGTAACAAAAAAGATGAAAGATGGCTACTTAGTACACATTTATCCCGGTATTACAGGATACCTGAGCATGAGAAAGTTGGATGAATCTCCCTTAAGAGATCAGAGGAAATTGAGGGAGCAAGACAGGATCCGGGTGAAGATATTGGAGATACACCCTAAAGAGAAGAGGATTCTGTTGGACCTGGGTGTAGAAGAGGCGGATATGTTTGAGAATGTCCCAAGAAAGGAAGACAATGGAAGTTTTGGCACCTTGGGAGATTACCTGAGAAAAGCTTTGGGTAAATAATATGACCTTGGTGGCAGATTATCACCTTCACACAGTGCTTTGTAAACATGCAATAGGGCAGCCTTCTGATTTTGAAAAGCGAGCTTTTGACTTAGGTTTGTGTGAGATAGGCTTTTCAGATCACATGCCCTCTGTGGATGGGTATGATCCCAAGCACAGGATGGTCTTGGAGGAATTCCCCAGATACTTGGAGATGATCCAGGAGCTTGCCCAAAAGGCCAACATACCCATACGTTTGGGAATTGAAGCAGATTACTATACAGGCTGCGAGGCCTTTTTGGAAAAATGGCTTTCCTCCCAAGACTTTGACTTCGTACTGGGTTCCATACATTTTTTGGATGGATGGGGTTTTGATGACCCAGAACAATTGCCTGTTTGGGAACGTGTGGATGTGTCAGAGACATGGGAAAGATACTTTGTCTTGCAAAGAAAGCTTGTGGAAACAGGGCTGTTTGATGTGGTGGCACATATGGACCTTCCCAAAAAATTCGGGCACAGCCTTTATAACTCATCCATAAAAAGACTTGTGGAACCCGTCTTGGACCTAATGGCCTTGAAAGGTATGACCCTGGAGGTGAATACCTCTGGTCTCAGAAGGCCGGTTCAGGAAATGTATCCCTCCAGGCTGATACTCAGCATGGCAAAGGAAAGGGGAATCCCCATCTGTTTTGGATCAGATGCCCATAGACCTGAGGAGGTGGGCTTTGGGTTTGAAAAGGCCATAAGGTTGGTAAAGGAGCTGGGCTTTTCAAGTTATGTAAGATTCAGGCAAAGGGAAAAGATCTTTTGGCCCCTCCCCTAAGCTTGATGCATCAAAAGAATGCTTAAAAAACTGCTTCTTCCCATTTCTTAACCAGGGCTATCCCAAAGTTAAGGTCCCTCACTTGCCCACTCTTTGTACGCCCTTGATTTTACACATAAAAATTTTTTTGAACCATGAACTTGAATCAAAGCCATTCCCAAAGGCTTGCCTGAATAGTGCTTTTGAGATCCTTTCTGTTGCCTTTTGATTCGGTAGAGGCTAAAAAATAAGAGGTCTTTTTGTTTTAGTCCACTCCAAAGAAAGGAGCCAGCTATGGAAGTCCTGGAGGCCATTTCAGGGAGAAGGAGTATCAGAAGGTTTTTGGACAAAGATGTGGAATCAGACAAATTGGAAAAGATACTGGAAGCCATCCGTTGGTCTCCTTCCTGGGCCAACACCCAATGTTGGGAGGTCATCACCGTAAGGGAAGCGGAGACCAAGAAGGCCTTGCAAGCAACCTTACCCCCAACCAACCCTGCCAGTAAGGCCATGGTAGAGGCACCCTTGATACTGGTACTTTGTGGAAAGCTGGGAACCTCTGGTTTTTATAAGGGGCAGGTAACCACCAAGTTGGGTGACTGGTTTATGTACGACCTGGGCATAGCCACCCAAAGCCTGTGCTTGGCAGCCCACAGCCTGGGTTTGGGTACGGTGATAGTGGGGCTGTTTGATCACAACAAGGCCAAAGAGATCTTAAAGGTGCCCGATGGCTTTGAGGTGGTCAGCATGATCCCTGTGGGGTATGCAGCACAGGTCTCTTCCCCCCCAAAGAGGAGAGAGGTGGCAGAATTTTTACACAGGGAACAGTTTTAGCCAGAAAGGAGGAGATCCATGGGAACAATGGGAGTTTCCATAAAGGATTGGGAAAAGGCCTGGGAGATAGGAAGGCCACCCAATATCAAAAGGCTCTTTCCCCACTCCAGGGCACTCATAGTGTCGGGCAAGGTCATAGATAGGGCCATGCTGAAAAAAGGCAAGGCAATGACAATGGCTGCAAACGGCAGAAACTACTTTGTAATAGCAGGGGTATTAAAGGCAGCACAGAGGGCAAATGCCGCTGTGATCATAGAGATTGCAAAGTCTGAGGGTGGAGCAAACGCATATTGCGCTGTAAACTACTGGAACATTGCAATGTATGTGGACACACTCTGCAACACCATGGGCATAACCGTGCCCGTTGCAGTGCATGCCGATCATTATGGAATAAAAGGCCAGAAGGACATCATCCAGGCAGAGACGGAGATCCCTTCTATTATAGAGGCAGGCATCACCTCCGTTGCCATTGATGCATCCCACCTCCCAGATGCAGATAACCTCCTTACCAACATCAGACTCTCCAGGCTCCTTCCTCCCTGGATTGGCTACGAAACAGAGGTGGGGGAGATCAAAGGTAAAGAAGGCCTCTCAACGGTGGAAGAGGCTCTCTTTCTCATAGAGGGGCTTAACGCCCACAACATATTCCCAGACTGGATTGCCCTCAACAACGGTACCACCCATGGGATTGAGGCCTCTGACGCAGGCATACAAGTGGAACTCACCAGAGACATCCACAAGGCCTTGGAGAGATATAAGGTGTCCGGGGCCCAGCACGGTACCAGTGGGAACAACACAGAAAGGTTAAAGAGAATAGCCTCCGAGACCCGAACCACCAAGGCCAATGTGGCAACAGCCCTTCAAATGATCTCCTGGGGTGTAAAGGTAAATGAATTTGGAAATGCTCAACTGGACCAAAACGGAGAATTGATCAAAGAGCCAGAAAAGGGTGTAACCAAGGAGATATGGGAGGAGATGGTTGCCTATGCAAAATCCAAGGGCCTAAAGGCAGGGGATTTTAAGAAACTGAACTTGCCCTTTGAGAACAAGTTGATGGGTCTTCCAAAACAGATCAGGGAAAGGATGGTAAAGGATGTAGAAGACTTTGCCTACGACATGTTAACCCAGGTCTTTAACGCAGGGGATACAGCTCCCCTTGCAATAGAGGCCATCTTGGAGGGCAATTCATATGATCTGGGGCCCAAGGCAACCAGGATTCAGGATCCCAATGATTGGACAGAAGAAAAGATCAGGGAGAAGGCAAAGAGGCTAACCGGCTCCAAAGGGCCAGAAGGAGACTTTGAGGACTGAGCCCCCATGGAACATGTGTGGATAAAAGACCTACCACTTTACCAAGGCTCCCAGATTGAAGGCGTATACCTGGTGAAGGAGCGTACCCACGGGATCACCAAGACCGGTGATCCCTTTGTGGGATTGACATTGGGAGATAAGACAGGAGATGTGGATGCAAAGCTTTGGGGCTGTACCCCTGACAAACTCACCTTTGCCACAAAGGACAATGTGATTTGGATAAGATCAGAAGTTAGCATGTACAAGGATAAACCCCAGCTTAAGATCCTGGAACTGGCGCAGAAGGATCGGGAGGTGGATAGTTCCATCTTCTTGGATAGGGCAATTAGAGACCCTGATGAAATGTTCTTGGAACTTAAAGAAAAACTTTCATCCATAGAAGAGCCTTTTTTAAGGGCATTGCTGGAAGCATTCCTGACAGACCAAGAATTCCTTGGTGAGCTAAAGGAGGCTCCTGGCTCCAAGGCCCTGCATCATAGTTACCTGGGAGGCTTGCTGGAGCATACCCTCCAGGTGGTAAACCTTGCGGACATAGTGGCCACCCTCTATCCCTTCCTCCACAAGGAGCTATTACTTACCTGTGCCTTTCTACACGACCTGGGCAAGTTAAAGGAACTCACATGGCGTCCCTTTTCAATAGCCTATACCGATGAAGGGAGACTCTTGGGACATATAGTCTTGGGCGCTGAGATGGTGGGTCAAAAGATAAAGGCCATCCCCTATTTTCCAGAAGGCCTCAGGATTACCATAAAGCACATAATCCTTAGTCACCATGGGATGCTGGAATTTGGATCTCCCAAGAAGCCCAAAAACTTGGAAGCAGTGGCCTTGAATCTCGTAGACGACCTGGATGCAAAACTAAACGCAGTGAAGGCCTTCGTGGAAAAGGATCAAGCCCAGGGGAACTGGACGGAGTACCACAGGTTGTTTGAAAGGTTCTTTCTAAAGCTTCCGCTCTACGGCACAAATAACTTACAAGGGGAAGATCTAATCCAGGATCTCAACGGGGAGTGAGTCAGAAACCAAGTATCCCAAAGGAGTGGGTAGGATCTTGCCCCCTTCCAGGTGGATATAACCTTCCTTTTCCAATATCCCAAGTCTTTTAAAGCCATATTCGTTAAGGGACAACACCGAGGAACTAACCCCATCCTTTGTCCTCAATCCCAATGCCAGATATTCCAGTTGTTCCTGCCCAGGTCCCAGTACCTCCCGCGCCTCTGTGGGTAACTCACCCGAGGCCAAAAGCTTGATGTACTTTCTGAGAGACGAAACATTCCACCACCTCTCCTTGCCCATAAAGGAATGGGCCGAAGGCCCAATCCCCACATAGGATAGCCTCTTCCAATACTTCATGTTGTGCCTACATATGTTTCCAATTCCCAAGGCATAATTGCTCACCTCATAGTGGATATATCCCGTATGAGAAAGATACCTGGAGGTATTTAGATAGATTCCTCTAAATGTGTTATCATCCAGCTTTACGTCATTCCTTTTAAACCTTGAAAAAACTGTCTTTTCATGTATGGTAAGTTCATAGCATGATATGTGATCAGGAAAATAACTTAGGGCACTATTTAGCTCCTTTTCCCAAAACTTCCAATTGTCAAAAACAGTGCCATAGATCATATCAAGGCAACAACTTCCTCTGAAATTAACCTTTAAGATTTCCAGGGCCTGCCTAACCTTTGAACCTGAATACCCCCTTCCTAAGAAATTCAACTTGGCATCATCAAAGGATTGAATCCCAAGCACCACCCTATTTATGCCCAGTTTAGATATGCCCTGGATGAATTCTTTTGATATGTCGTCTGGATTGGCTTCAAGTGATATTTCACATTTGGCAGAGACATCAAAACTCTTCAAGATTTCATCCATGATTACTTCAAGGTTTTTGACACCAAGTATTGATGGAGTTCCACCACCCAGATATATGGTATCAACTTTTTTGATAGTTGTGCAGTATAACGAAATTTCTTTTTTAACTGCCTGAAGATAAGGTGTTAAAAGCTTGAGGCTTGGGATGGTAAAAAAATCACAGTATTTACATCTTTTCCTGCAAAATGGGATGTGAATGTATAGGCCAACAGGCTCCATCATCAAGATTTTTCAGTCTTAAACACTGCAACAAATGCACTCTGTGGAATATTCACAGATCCAACCATTTTCATACGTTTTTTGCCTTCCTTTTGTTTTTCCAACAGTTTTCTCTTCCTTGTTATGTCACCTCCATAACACTTTGCGGTCACATCCTTTCGGTATGGATTTATGGTTGTCCTGGCAATAATTTGGCCTCCAATGGCACCTTGTATGGGGATCTTAAAAAGGTGTCTTGGTATCTCTTCCTTTAATCTCTCACATATGTGCAATGCCCTTTCCCTCGCCCTTTGTTTATGCACTATCAAAGAAAGGGCATCCACCTTTTCTCCGTTCACAAGTATATCCACCTTTACAAGGTCACTCTCCCTGTATTCCAGGAAATCATAGTCAAAGCTTCCGTAGCCTTGGGTAATACTCTTTAGCCTGTCGTAGAAGTCATAGATGATCTCTGCCAGAGGCATATCCACCTGCAGTTCCACCCTGCCTGGGCTGGGATAGTTAAACTTTGTGTTGGTTCCTCTCTTTTCCCTGATGAGCTCCAAGACTGCTCCTGTGTACTTATCTGGCATCATAATCGTGGCCCTAACAAAAGGCTCAAAGGAGCTCTTGATCTTTGCTGGATCAGGGTAATGGGCTGGATTGTCCACCTCCACCTCTTCTCCATTTGTGAGGTGAAACTTATACCTGACAGAGGGAAGCGTCATGATGATGGACTGCCCAAACTCCCTTTCCAACCTCTCCTGCACCACCTCCAAGTGCAGTAGGCCCAAGAAACCACATCTAAAACCCATGCCCAAGGCCAAAGAAGATTCCTTTTGAAACACAAGCGCGGAATCGTTGAGCCTGTACTTTTCCAGTGCCTCCTGCAGGTCTTGAAAGTCCTCTGAGCTGATGGGGTAGATAGAGGAAAACACCATGGGCTTTGCCTTTTTAAATCCCGGTAGTGGTTCTTTTGCAGGGTTTTGTTCCACTGTGATGGTATCCCCCACATCCACATCCCGGACACTCTTGATCCCTGCAATCAGATAACCCACCTCCCCTGGGCCCAATCTATCCCTTGGGATCCTCTCCAGCTGAAATATCCCCACCTCCTCCACCTTATATTGGGCACCTGTTGCCATAAGCCTTATCTGATCACCTGGTTTTATCTGACCATCAAACACCCTAATGCTTACCACAGTACCCCTGAACTGGTCGTAGTGTGCATCGAATACCAGTGCCCTCAGGGGATCATTTTCATCTCCCTTTGGAGGCGGGATTCTTTCCACGATGGCCTCGAAGATCTCCTTTATCCCTATACCTTCCTTGGCAGAGCACAACAAGGAAGACTCCGAATCCAGGCCCAGTTCCACCTCAATCTCTTCCTTCACCTTCTCTATGTCCGCAGCAGGCAGGTCAATCTTATTGATCACAGGGATGATGGTAAGGTCTTGTTCCAATGCTGCGTATAGATGGGCCACGGTTTGTGCCTGAACGCCCTGGGATGCATCCACCAAAAGGAGGGCTCCTTCGCAAGAGGCTAATGCCCTGGATACCTCGTATGAGAAGTCCACATGGCCAGGGGTGTCTATGAGATTGAGCATGTATTCCTTTCCATCCTCAGTCACATAAGGCAAGGTAATTGCCTGGCTTTTTATGGTAATGCCCCTTTCCCTCTCTATATCCATGGTATCCAGGATCTGATCTCTGAATTTCCTCTCATCCACCAGGCCACACCTCTGGATCAACCTGTCTGCCAAGGTGGACTTTCCGTGGTCTATGTGGGCTATGATGCTAAAATTTCTTATCCTCTCGGTCATGTACCCCTCACCCATTTTTACCTTATCCTAATTTATCGGGTTTTGCAAAACACTAAAACATCCAGGGACAGGGCAAAGCATATCTTTCAATTCCATTTACGAAGTGGAACCTCTGCCGTAGTCTTGCCCAAGGAAAAATTTTCCTTGACATCCCAAGAGCACCTTTCATAGTCTATGAATGTCCAGGTGCCGTAAGGCTTAAAAGGGAACACCGTGAAAATCGGTGACCGGCCCGCGGCTGTGATCGGGGACGAAGGCTGCAATAACCACTACCCCTTGGGCTTTGGGAAGGTGCAGTCAGTAGGGTGATCCGAGAGTCAGAAGACCTGCCTGGAGCTTAGGCCATAGGCCCTACGAGGAAGGGAGCCAGGCCCTGCGATCTTGCGGATAAAAAGGGCAATCCCTGGATCGGCTTTGTGTCGGTCCAGGGATTTTTATTCGGCCCCTCCTCTGGCAATAAAAAGAGAGGAGGTATTGGGATGAAAAGATCTTTGGCTGTTTTGGTTTTTGTGCTTTCACACCTTGTTTTAGGCCAAACCTGCTTTGGTCAGGCCAAGGAAGGAAAGGTCCTGTTGCCTGAGGTGGTTGTAACAGAAAGCCGCATGGAAGAAGAAAAGAGGTTTTCCACCACCAGCATCAGGGTGATTGATGAAGAGGAAATCTCTCTGTCACCTGCCAAGGACTTGGGTGAACTCCTCGGGGAGAAGGGCTTTCAGATCATCAAGTACCCTGGGGCCCTCACATCCGTTGGTATTAGGGGCTTTAGAACCGATGTAACTGGAAATGACCTTTTAAGCCATGTACTTGTCCTCATTGACGGGAGGCGAGTAAGCTCTGGAAACCTTTCAAAAATCCTCACCAAAAATGTGGAAAGGGTTGAAATCATATCAGGTCCGGCCTCTGTTCAGTACGGCTCCTCTGCAATGGGTGGGGTTATAAATGTCATTACAAAAAGAGGTAAGGACAAACCCTCTTTATTTGTGGAGGGAACCCTTGGGAGCTGGGGATATGATAATGTTGAGATGGGTTTCTCAGGTAAATACAAAAAGTTGGATTTCTCTTCCAGCTTTTCCACCAACACCATGGACGACTACGACACAGCTTCAAACAAAAGATACTATAATACAGGTTACAAACGTATTGAAAATGTAAGTATAAACTTAGGCTATGAGTTTCTGCCAAGGAATAGACTTGGAATTATCTACCATAATTACAACGGAGACCACATAGGAACCACTGATTATTTGAGCACCAACGATTTGGATGACTATGCAGATAAGAAGTACCATAGTTGGGATCTCACTTATGAGGGAAAGAGCAGTGATAAAAACATGTCCTGGAATGCGAGATATTTTCAAGGTAAAGACACAAACACTTGGTTTGATCCAGTTGCCAGTAATCCAGACGGGTTTGATGATGGAATTCCAACAGAGAGCAAAATAAAACAAAAAGGTGGACAGGCTCAATTTGCATACACAGTAAAAGATGTAGCACTTTCCTTAGGTTTTGACTGGGTGAATTACGATGTGGAAAGTTCATGGGACCCAAAACAATCGGAGTATGACAATCCTGCCTATTACCTGTTGGTAAAGTCAAAATTCTTTGACAAGAAACTCACATTATCTGGTGGTATAAGGTATGATCAATACGAGGTTGAGATAAAGGGTGCCCAAGGCCAAAAACAAGACACAGATAACTGGGCCCCAAGGATAGGTTTGGCATATCAGATAACCGAGATGTTTAAATTCAGGGCAAACTACGGAGAAGCATTTATGATGCCCTCTGCCATGCAACTTGCCGGGAACATACCGATGTGGGGTACACTGTACAAAGGCAACCCGAACCTAAAGCCTGAAAAGAGTAAAACATATGAGTTTGGATTTGATGTTAAAAAAGCTGCCTTTGATGCATCCATCACATATTTTTCCACAAAACTTAAGGACAAGATTCAACAAAAAGGCATTGCTCCCACTGTGGTAAGTTGGGAAAACATAGGTTCTGCAACCATCAAAGGATTTGAAGGAGGCATGAACTATGATTTTGGCCCATTGCTGAACCTTCCTTATGAGATAAGGCCTTATTTTACATTTACAAGACTTACAGAATTTAAAGACGATGAAACAGGCCAGGACCTCTATTACACTCCTGACTGGACCTTATCCTATGGCATCCTTTTTTCCCATGAAGAGCTTTTATGTGTGAACCTGAGCTTCTCTTACTTAGGGAAAACTAACGTGCAGGACTGGGAAAGTGGTTTGTGGCCAGCGCCCATCATCCAAAAAGGAGGCTTTACAGTGAGCAACCTGGTCATTCAAAAGGAACTTTTAAACTTTAAGGATTATGGACGGATAAGCCTTAGGGGTGAGGTGCAAAACCTCTTTGATACGGATTATTCTTATGTGAAAGGCTACCCCATGCCCGGAAGGACATTTTTCCTTGGGCTGAAGTATCAGTTTTAATAATAACTTTAGCCCTTTGCTCTTTAAGATGTACTAACAAGTTAAATGGCACCCATAACCTCCCCTTAGGGGGGTTATGGCCTTGTTAATGTGTTTGAGCATGCAAGAGTATGCTAACTATTTTGAAATAACTCCTTTTTCCAATAGGAGGATCCCATGAAAGGCAAATTAATACCTGTAGCTCTATTTTTATTGGCCATGCTTTTTTCCTCTGCCATGGCAAAAGATCTCTCTCTGCCCAAGGAACTTGACTGCAAGGCCCATATAAAAACGAGCACAAAGGATGGTTTGTGGGAAAAGACACTCATAATAATCTTTAATGAAGAAAGGCGAGTATTTTCAACAAACGATGGCTTTTCAAATGCCAAAGTAGTGATAAACCATGCTGCTCATCCTGAAATATGGAAAAAGGTTTGTGATGAGCTAAAGACTAAAGATGAACCTGGCGGAATGGTATATATAAGGCAGATAAAAAAGCAGATTGCCCATGAACTAAACATTAGTCCAGACAAATTGGTTCAACTTGCAACGGCTGCTGATATGGACAATCATGCCTTAGTTACAAAAGAATATCCACCCTATTTGGTAACTGCAATAGTCACAGCAGGTGCAAGGAGTAATGCCATTAGAACAGGTGTTGATCAAGGCCCATATGTTGAATCGGTGGAAGAAAAGCAGGGAACGGTCAATATCATCCTACTTACCAATGCTATCCTCACCGACGGTGCCATGGCAAGGGCAGTGATTACTGCCACAGAGGCAAAGACCGCTGCATTTCAGGAGCTAAATGTCCCCAGCTCCTATACCCAGAATGCACAAGCCACTGGCACCGGCACTGATAATGTTATCATTGTGTCAGGAACAAAAGGGCCAAAGGTCAAATACACAGGAGGCCATAGCAAGATGGGAGAGCTCATCGGTAAGGCCGTGTTTGAAGCAGTGGCCTTGGGTTTGGAAAGGCAAAACGGCTTTAGGAGACAAAAGTGATCACTCCTCTAAGATTCATACTGGGCATCTGGATCATGCTTGGAGTATTTAGCCTTAAGGCAGGCATTGGACTCTACCTCGCCTGCAAAAATAGACAAGGGCCACTTAGTAGGGTACGTATGTTTGCCATGTATCTCGTCACCTATCTCTTCTTGTTCTCCATCCTCGGCTATCTTTGGATGATGGATAAGAACATTGGCAGGCTATCCAGGCTATTGATAAGATTTGGTCAAGAGATACACCTTTTGGTTTCTTTTTCCCTTATGGTATTGGGATACTATTTCCTAATTAAGAATCAACATAAAGCTGACAAAAACGTCTGGCTTGGCCTTTTAATACCTTGCCCCATCTGTATTTCCACCATCTTTCTAACCCTTGGTTTCGCACTCCAGTATTTTCCAAGTTCAAACTTCTTGATAATTTCGCTTGCGTATTCAGGATTTGTCTTCTTAGGCCTAATGGCATTCTTGGGAACATGGCTATTTGAGACATCCAGAGGTGATTTTAAGCATTCCCATATAGTGGGTGGCATTTTGATAATATCTTCGCTCTATACTATGCTTACGTTACTCCTCTCCAGTGGAATTGCGCAGGCCAAAAGCATAGTGAGTATGAGCGTGAATAAATTTGATATGAGTGTGTCTTCAAATCAGCTTGTTAGTGCTATTATCGGAATCTTTTTTATTTTTTTCTTCTTGGGCTTCATAAGAAACAGAAAAGCCTTTGTTTCCTATAGAAGGGGGCTGAGATGAAGATTATAGGAATCCTTACTGCCTTCATATACAGTGTTTCAAGTGCACTCTTGCTTCCTGTTCTTTTGCTCCTTTCTGCCCTTGCCGTGATTACCCTGTATCAATTGGGAGGGTTTTGTTCAGAATATGTAATGAGAAAAAGGACAAGTCATGAGATAGAAAGGCAAGATATGGATATTAAAATTACCATTTTTTCTCCCATTGTGCAAATCTTTTGGAACTACCTGGCAAAGTGTACTCAGGAGAAAAACATCCAAATGAACAAGATCGAATATCTATTACAAGAGAAAGCATGGCATATGCGCAAGTCCTTGGATTTTTTGGGTGTATTGGTGCGTGTGGGGCCAATGCTTGGCCTTATGGGCACGTTGATCCCAATGGGTACCGGTTTGGCTGCCCTGTCCCAAGGTGACCTGGGAAGGCTTTCCTCTGACCTGGTGATTGCTTTCACCACAACGGTTGTGGGCCTTGCCGAAGGTGGCATCGCATATGCCATCTTGAGCATAAGAAGAAGGTGGGTAGAGTTCGATATAATGCAGATGGAATATTTGGCAGACGAGATATTGTGCCATAATGGCGTATCATCCCAAGGTGGGGGTATATCTCATGGCATTCCTTAAAAGACAAGGGCTCTACAAAGGTATGCCAAACATATACGATCTGGATCCTCTGACGGGCCTTGCAAACCTCTTGGATCTTGGCCTTGTTTTCATTGTGGGCCTGATGCTCACAATCTTTACTGCTTTTCATCTACAGGATCTGTTCAACCAACAATCTAATCTTACAATACTGAAAAAAGATGCGAGTGGTCAACTAGAGCTAATTGAAAAAAAGGGTAAGAAAATAGAAAGATTAAAGGTCAGCAACCAAAAGGCAAAAGGCCTTGGAGAGCGATTGGGAACTGCCTATAGACTTCAAGATGGTACATACGTATATGTTCCTGAAGAATGAAGATGAAGCCTAGTTACATAAGACATGTACTTTACTTCCTTTGCCTAATTGTACTTCTTCAAAAGTACTGTCTTGCAAGTGCGGATTTAACCATAATGCTACTAATACTCGATTCTGATTCGGCAATTGTGCATCAGGCTACTAAAGAGATAGATCATTCAGGGGTACAAGTGTTATATTTTTCGTCTTCTCAGATAAAAGTTGATCAAGGTATTTTAGATGAAATAATAAAGAGGCCAGGCGATAAAATTGTACTTTTTGACACCATGGATAGTGATATTGTAAGATTTTTAAAAGATGTTTTTTTGAATCAGAGTTTTGATAAAGGCTTTAAATATTACGCCTTAAGAGAAACATCTGATAAATCCTTGGCCGATCTTGGGGTAATCTTTGATTCAACTCTAATGAAATATTATGCTTGGCCCTCAAAGAAGAACATAACAAATATGCTCTCAAAAATAATCCATGACAATCTTGATACATCCCTATCCTTTGAACCCCCTGAAATCTTTCATAACCACGGGATATACCATCCAGAGGCCCAAAGAATTTTTTCTTCCTTTGAGGATTTTTACAATTGGCACAAGAGTCGCTCTGGGATAAGAACTTTCGGGCCTTGGATAGGGATAACACTTTACTCCAATTATATCATGAAGAACCAATCAAATGTGATTGACCACCTCATAAAAAGGCTTGAGCAAGAGGGCTATTGTGTCTTGCCAGCCTTTGGCCCTGAAGAGACGATTCTGCAGCGATTTTTCATGGATGAAAACTCTTTTCCAAGGGTGGATCTGATAATTGCCTTCACGATGAAGTTTAGCTCAGCCCTCAAACCGGAAATAGCACAACTGCTGAATAAAATTGGGGTACCGATAATTAATGCAATAAACTTATATGGCAATACAGTGGAGGCTTGGCAAAAAAGCCCACAGGGTTTGGACGCCTTTGAGGTGGCTTATGCCGTCTCCAATCCTGAGATATCAGGGGTTATAGAACCATCTGTATTAGGTGGCAAAGTGGAATTGGAGCAAGAGGGAAGGAAGATTTATTGTCACAGCCCTGTGGAAGAGAATGTGGAGGTTCTGATACAAAGGGTCAAGAAGTGGATAGGGCTCAAAACAGTCCCCAATATAGAAAAGCGCCTTGCAGTCCTTTATTACAACCATAATCCAGGCAAACAAGACATTGGAGCAAGTTATTTGAATCTTTTTTCAAGCTTAACTAACCTTCTGAAAGCGCTAAGGCAAAGGGGATACGATGTGGGGCCAGCGGATTTGGAGTCGTCAGCCTTAAAACAAGCCATAACAAAATTTGGCAGAAATGTTGGTACGTGGGCTCCTGGAGAGCTTGAAGAAATAGTTAGGTCAAAGGATGTGGTTTTGATCCCTGTAAAAGAATATGAGAAATGGTACCAGGAACTTCCCCTTGATTTCAGAAAAAGGGTGGAATCCCAATGGGGCAAACCTGAGGAATCTAAGATCATGTTTTATGAAGGGAAATTTGTGATCCCTATAGTTTACTTTGGAAAGGTGGCCATCCTGCCCGAACCTTCCAGGGGAATCAGTGATGATCCCATGAAGCTTTACCACTCCCCCACACTCTATCCCCATCACCAATACATAGCATCGTATCTTTGGTTAAAACATGGATTTAAAGCACATGCCATGATACACTTTGGCACCCATGCAAGCCACGAATGGTTGCCAGGCAAACAAATTGGGTTGTCCCACTCTTGTGATCCTGAAGTATTGATTACCGATATCCCAAACCTCTATCCCTACATCATGGACAACATAGGAGAAGGTATCCAGGCCAAGAGAAGGGGAAGGGGAGTAATTGTGGATCATCTGATCCCTCCGCTTAAGAGATCAGGCCTTTATAGCGATTTCTCAAGGCTCTATGAGCTGATCCAAAGGATAAAGAGGGGTATCAGCGAAGGGGATCCAACCGTGGAGTACGAACTTGAGACATTGGACTCCCAAATCAAAAATCTTGGGATACACAGGGAATTGAGGATCCAAAAGGTGACCCCCGAAGATCTGGATTCCATAGAAGATTATCTACTGGAAATAAGATCCTCCCTCCTTCCATATGGCCTTCACACACTGGGCTCATCTCCACCAGCAGATGCCATCAATGACATGGTATCCTTCATTTTGGATACAAATCCAAAGGAGGATCCTCAAAAGATAAAGGAGAAACTCAATGCCTCAGGGCAGAAAGAACTGGAAGCCATATTGGAGGGACTCGAAGGGAGATACATAGCTCCCGGAGAGGGAAACGACCCCATTAGAAATCCCAATGCCTTGCCCACTGGCAGAAACTTTTACGGGTTCAATCCACAAAAAATCCCAACCCCTGAGGCATTTGAAGCAGGGAAAAAGGCGGCAGATGAAATCATAAAAAGGCACTTGGAGGAGAACAAGGAACTTCCCAAAAAGGTTGCGGTGGTGCTGTGGGCAGTGGAGACCATGAGAAACGGCGGCGTGAACGAATCCACAGTCTTAGCACTATTGGGCATAGAACCTGTATGGGACAGGACAGGCAAGATAGTGGGGATCAGACCCATCCCTGGGGAGGTTTTGAAAAGACCAAGGGTTGATGTGCTCATAAATCCCTCTGGCCTGTACAGGGACCTTTTCCCGGAAAAACTCATACTCTTGGATAGGGCTGTTAAGATGGCGCTCATACAAAAGGATGTGGAAAACCTTGTGAGGGAAAATTACGAGGCCTTAAAAAGTTCTCTGCTTTCAAAGGGCCTTGAAAAACAGAGGGCAGAACAACTTGCCAAGATCAGGATATTTGGCGAGGCTCCGGGAACCTATGGGACAGGCGTGTCCGACATAACCGGCTTGTCAGGGCTCTGGGAAAGCGATCAGGAAATATCAGGAATTTACACCATGAGGGTGGGAAATAGCTTCGGAGAAGACATCTGGGGAGATGAAGGGAAAGAACTGTTTCATCTCAATTTGAGTATGGTTGATACGGTGTTACACTCATTTTCATCCAATTTATTTGGGGCCATAGACAACGATGACGTATTTGATTATGTGGGAGGACTTTCTTTGGCAGTGCGAAATGCTACGGGAAAAGCCCCTAAGGCCATGATAACATTTCATAGAAACAACAAAGAACTAAAGGTGAATCAACTTTCAAAGGTCTTGGGCCAAGAGCTTAAATCAAGGTACTTGAATCCCAAATGGATAGAAGGGATGAAAAAAGAAGGTTATTCGGGTGCAAGGACCATAGCAAAATTCATGGAATACTTTTGGGGATTCCAGGTAACAACTCCAGATGACATATATCAAGAGCAGTGGAATGAATTGTACAGCACATATGTTGAAGATAGGTACAATATGAACCTTAAGAAATTCTTCTCTGAATCCAACCCCTGGGCATATCAGTCTATCCTGGCAAGGATGCTGGAAGCTATCAGGAAAGGATACTGGAATGCTTCTACTGATGTAAGGCAAAGGCTTGCGTTGGGATATGTGGAAAGTGTTTTAGACAAAGGCATTGCCTGCTGTGACCATACGTGTAATAATCCCTTCTTGAATCAAATGGTAATAAATTTGATCTCCGTTCCAGGCCTCACAGATCCGCAAAAAATAGATGCATTCCTGCAAGAGCTTAAGAAGACCTTAAAGAAGGATCTGGCAACACAAATAAAGGATGCAAAAAAACTTCAAAACAAACTGAAGACATCCAAGGGAAGATCTTTAGCTCCATCCCAGGATAATTCCCCTAAGGAAGAGATAGAGGGCTATAAGTTCGAAAAGGTGCAAGAGGTTGCGGACGAAAACATTTCCAGTTCTGGTATAGAGTGGCTGCTGACGGGTCTTGTATTTTTGATTTTATCAGTTTTTCTACTTGGTTATCATTTAAGTGAAACAAGGTTAAATAGCAAGATGCATAGTATCAAGTGTTTAGTCATATTTTGAAAAGCTATAATTTCTGAAAACTTTGGTTAGGATTTTTCCACTACAAAAACTTTTCAAGACCCCACTACCCGTAACTGCTTGAAATTATTAGACCTAAAATTTTGGGAAACGCAAAATTACCCTGATTTCGTAGTTTTTGCATGAAGTTGGGTAAACTCTTATGCCATTGGCGGAGAGGGTGGGATTCGAACCCACGTGCCCTGTTTTTAGCAGGGCAAGTCGATTTCGAGTCGACCCCGTTATGACCGCTTCGGTACCTCTCCGCTTGCAGTAAATCTCCTGATCTCAAAGAACTCCTTTATTATCTTTACATATCGCTCTTTGCCAATGCCTTTCATGATCAAGGGAGGTCTCCAGCCCCTGATACGAAAGCCGTTATTGGTACTGATGGCGCCAAAATCAGGATCTTCAAGGGAATAGATCAAGCCAGATATCCTTGCATTCATTATGGCACCGAAACACATCCAGCACGGTTCTAAGGTACAGACAATCAAGGCATCAGTCAATCTGTAGTTTGCTACCTTAGAGCATGCCTCCCTTATGGCCAGGATCTCCGCATGGGCAGTGGGGTCGTTGAGTGCTATGCAACTGTTGTTAGCCCGTCCCATCACCTGGCCCTTTGGCCCCACAACAATGGCACCCACAGGCACCTCTCCCTTTCTCTTGGCCTCCAGTGCCAGGTCTATGGCCTCTTCCATCAGTTGGTTTATCCTCTGCCTATCCAACCACAACTTTGTTCCTACCCATCTTTTTGGCCTGGTACATGGCCTCATCCGCCCTGTTTACAAGGGAAGTGAGATCCTCACCCTTGGCCAACTCTGCCACCCCAAAGGAGGCAGTGGCCTTAATTCCCCCATCGAAGTTTTCCTCTTCAATCCTCTTCCTAAGCTTTTCCGCCACAACGAGCCCTCCATCCTTGTGGGTATTGGGTAGCACTACGAGAAACTCCTCACCTCCATATCTACCCATATAATCCACATTCCTGAGGTTTTGAGACAATACCCTCGCCATGCCTTGTAAGACCATATCACCCCTTTGATGACCCCAAGTATCGTTTATCTGCTTAAATTTATCCACATCCACCATCAAAACGCTCAAAGGAAGATCAAATCTTTCTGCCCTTAGGATATCGTTCCTGAGCTTCTTCAAGAGTTCTCTCCTGTTGTTTATTCCAGTCAATTCATCTATGGTGGCCAATTCATTAAGCTTCTTATTTGCCTCTTCCAGGCTTTTAAGGGTGGCTTTTAACTTTATCCTCAGTTCGTATTGATAACCTCCTATTAGTGAAAACCACAATACGGTAATGACCAGCACAAAGCCTCTTAACACATCGAACTTTATATCCACATATTGTGGGTGAGTATACCAAAGCAAAAACATTGTACATGTATATCCCACAACAGCATAGGCACCAAGGCAGAAGAATTCCCTTCTGTTAAGCCTAAAAAACCCAAATGTCAAAGCAAAAACATAGAATATTAAGTACGAACCCCTATGTGAATTGGTAAAGTAATGGGCTGCAAATGCGAAGAGGAAAGCCAGTACCATCTGGGGAATGGTTAGACTTGGGTCTTTAAACCGAAGGTTTTTGTTGCTCACAATAAGCCAAATAAATATCAGGTTTATTAAAAATGAAATCCCAAACAGAGCTAAGGTTTCAGATAAGGAAAGCCTAAAAATGCCCCAGACTTGATATAAAATGAGAATACCATCCGCTAAGAGGTATGTGAATATGGCTATTAGAACTCGTTGTAGCCTTAAATTTTGTCGTTCATCTGCCAAAAAAAAGGGCATCTTCATCTGGCTAAAATTTCTGTCCTAAAAGCTTCTGGTCTTTTGTAACAGTTACAGTTGATATACTCATGCCCCTTCCGTATAGAGACTTGATCTGATCTCCCACTGCAATTTCCTTAGAATCCCTGATGATTTTCCCGTCTTTCTCTCGAAATGTAATACTATACCCCCTTTTTAGCACATTAAGGGGGCTCATGCTCTCCAACTGTTGGCTTCTACCTTGAAGTTGTGTCTTCAGGTACTTGATCCTATGGGTTTGAATGCCAATGACCTGTGCCTTTAGTGCCATCAATTTTTCCCTTTTGGCATCCAAGCTCCTCTTTGGGCTTAAAGAGCTCAAGGTGGCCTTGACCTTCAGCAACATATGGCCTTTGAGGGAGATGATATGCAAGATGGAGTTTTGCAGCCTAAATGTGAGTTCATCCAGGAACTGAGACCTAAGTTGGAATTCCCTCCTTGTGTTTAAAAGTCTCAGCCCAAGTTCCCTTAGCCTTTGTTCTGTGGAAGAAATCCTTGAATTGAAACACTGAATCAGCCTGGCTCTAAGATCCCCAATCTTGGCCTCCAGCACAACCTTTTCCCTTACCAATAATTCTGCTGCAGCAGACGGGGTGGGAGCCCTCAGGTCAGATGCCATATCGCAAATGGTCCAGTCTATCTCGTGACCCACTGCAGAGACCACAGGTATCTTGGATTCCCTGATGGCATAGGCCAATGCCTCTTGGTTAAAGGGCCAGAGATCTTCCAGAGAACCTCCTCCACGGGTAATCACGATCACATCCACATCCAGCCTTTGGTTAACAAGCCTTAAGGCATCCACGATATCCTTTGTGGCCTCCTCTCCTTGGACCCTCACCGGCACCACTATTATATGAAGGTCTGCAAATCTCCTGCGGATCACCTTTAAAAAGTCCCGGATGGCAGCCCCTGTGGGAGAGGTGATCACTGCAACCTTCTTCGGTAAGAAGGGGATGGGCTTCTTTATTCCCGGGTCAAAGAGTCCCAGTTCCCTGAGCTTATTTTTCAGTTGTTCAAAGGCCAAGGCAAGGGCACCTATGCCCAAGGGCTCAATGTATTCCACATGCACTTGGTACTCTCCTCTGGGCATGTAAACATTCAGATTACCCTTAACTAGCACCTTCATTCCATTTTGGGGAAGAAACCTCAAAGCCCTTGTCTGTTGCCTGAACATCACACATCTAATGGAGGATTGCTCATCCTTTAGCACAAAATACCAATGCCCAGAGAGGGGGGATGAAAAATTGGAGATCTCCCCTTCCACCCATAGATTTGCAAAGCTGGATTCCAGGATTTCTTTCACAAGGAAATTCAACTGGGTCACCGTCAGTACTTTTGGGAACAGATCCGTTTCCATTGAGGCTTTTATCCTTTTTTCTCCCTGGGCTTTTGTGGTATTAGCATTATATGATGTGTATCATACCTTCAAGCAAATCATAAAGGGATAACCATGACCCAGCAAAACTTTTTGTGTATCCATGGACACTTCTATCAGCCTCCCAGAGAAAATCCCTGGCTCCAGTGGGTGGAACCTGAGCCCTCGGCATTTCCCTTCCATGACTGGAACCAACGTATCACAAGGGAATGTTACAGCCCAAACGCATGGGCCAGGATCCATTCCCCCAAGGGTAAGATAGAAGGCCTCATCAACAACTTTGCATACATTAGCTTCGATATGGGGCCTACCCTCATATCCTGGATCCACCAGGCCCATCCTGAGCTCTATCAAAAAATCAGAGAGGCTGACCAAACAGGGAGGCAGATGTACAACGGTCATGGTCCTGCAATGGCCCAGGTTTATAACCACATAATCATGCCGCTTGCAGACAGAAAGGACAAGGAGACACAGATCATATGGGGGATAGAGGATTTCAAATACAGGTTCAATAGGCCACCTGAAGGGATGTGGCTGGCAGAAACTGCAGTGGATCTTGAATCCCTGGATCTCATGGCCTTGCACGGTATTAGGTTTACCATACTTTCGCCCTACCAGGCTGATAAGGTAAGGCCCATTGGAAAAGGCTCCTGGAAGGATGTCTCCGCTGGAGATGTGGATGTGACCGTGCCTTATAAGGTTTCACTCCCGTCTGGCAGGGAGATAAATGTATTTTTTTATAACAGGGAGATATCCCAATCCATTGCCTTCGGAAGCGCCCTTTCTTCAGGAGAGCAGATTCTCAAAGAGGTCTCTTTAAGGTTGTTTAAGGCCAAAAATCAAAATCCCATCATCGTGGTGGCAACAGATGGAGAGTCCTACGGACACCATTTTAAGTTTGGGGATCTGGCCTTGGCATGGATCATCACCCATGCAGAGGAATACGGCCTAACCCTCATAACTCCAGGTAGCTATCTGGAGCTATTTCCACCCCAATTTGAGGCCATGATCAAAGAGAGGACATCTTGGAGCTGTGCCCATGGAGTTGGTAGGTGGATGGATGATTGCGGGTGCTCCCTCTCTGGAAGGAAGGATTGGAATCAAAAGTGGAGAAAGCCTCTAAGGGAAGGTCTAAATTGGCTTAGAGATCAACTAAGGTCCATTTACGAAAAGGAGGTTTCAAAATTTCATCCAGACCCTTCCCAGCTTAGAAACGATTACATAAAGTTCCTGATCCAGCAGGAAGAGCACGAAGCCCTGCTCACACAGCCCATTAGCCCTCATCCCAAACACATCCTTCGCCTTTTGGAAGCCCAACGTATGGCCATGTTTATGTTCACAAGCTGTGGGTGGTTCTTTGACGACATAGTGGGTATAGAGCCCACCCAGATATTAAAATATGCCCTGAGGGCCATTGAACTCTCATCACCATTTTCAGAACAAGATCTCTTGGCAGGCCTGTACGATTATCTCAAAGAAATCAAGCCAAACAATCCAAACTACCTAAACGGGATAGATGTGTTTGAAAGGCTTGTAAAGCCTGCATCTTACTCGCCTGAATGTTTGGTAGCTGCAAAGGCATTTTGCTCATTCTATGAACTTGAACCAGCCCCTTTCTTAGCAAAAAGGGCAGAACTAAAAAAAGAGTTACACCATACCCACCGTGCACAAAACATTAGGGTCGGGGAGGTAGTTTTATCAGACAGGTTTGAAGATGACAAGACCTATACCTTTATTCTTTTCTTGCATAAGAACCACTTCCATATTTGGATCTCCAATGATCCACTTGTGAGTGGTATAGAGGAGCTCCTGATTTATGGAATGACACTTCGGAGTCAGAAAAAAGAGATCCTTCCTGAACTAAAATCATTTTTGGGGCCAACAAAAGAGATCAACATACTGGACTTGCCCAAAGAGGTAATCTACCAACTAACCCTATCTTCCTTTAGGCAGAGATTTCAATTGCTCAGTCGCATTTTCCTTACCTCAATGGTAAACTCATTTGATTGCATCTCTAAGAGAGAGGAGTTCAAAGCAGCATATCTTGATATTGATGAGGTCCCTTACTTCCTTAAAAGGACCCTAACCGAAATCATCATACAGTTTTTAAAAAATGATGAAATTTTGGCAGATGATGTAAAATTAAAAGAGGTGATTACGTTTTTAAGACGGCACAAGGATATCGTTGTTAAAGAAGAGATCCAATGGCATGCGCAAGAGTTCATAACCCAAATATCAAAAAGGTTTCTGGTTACACTTGACAAAGCTCTTTTGAGAAAGATAATCCACTATCTCTCCCTCCATAGGGTCTTGGAACTGGGAACAGATCTTTTTCACATCCAAAACTTATGGTATGACCTATACAGCAAAGAGACCTTTTTGAGATCAAAACCAAAGGACTTTCTAAAACTTTTTTTTAAGCTGGGCGAAGGCTTGGGCTTTGAAATAGAAATACACGGGAGGCAAAAATGTTCAAAAACAAACACATGAGGCTTGAAAAGGAAGGTAACATCTGTCATCTGATCCTCACAAGGCCTGAAAGATTAAATGCCATGGATAGGGGATTTTTCACTTCCATGAGGCAGGCCTTTGAACTCATTGAAGCAGATGAAGATACCTGGGTTGTAATTATCAGTGCAGAAGGGAGGGCATTTTCCGCAGGCACGGACCTAAAGGAGTTGGGTGGCCTTTTGACAGGAGTTGGTGCAAGGGATCGGCATAGGCTCAGGGCCTTGGTGAAGGAGCTACAATCTGGATTTAACGCAGTGGAAGAGTGCACGAGGCCGGTGATTGTTGCCATACACGGTTACTGCTTGGGAGGAGGGGTGGACCTGATCTCTGCCTGCGACATACGCATTGCCACAAAGGATGCCATCTTCTCCATTAGAGAGACCAGGATGGCCATTGTACCGGACTTGGGCACCATGCAGAGGTTACCCCATATCATAGGCTGGGGGCGTTTTAAGGAACTGGCCCTCACAGGAAGGGATTTTGGGGCAAAAGAGGCATTGGAGATGGGATTGATCACCCATATGTGTGAGGATGTGAACAGCTTAAAGGAGAAGGCAAAGGAGCTTGCCTTGGAGATCCTCAAATGCCCTCCCCTGATCGTTAGGGCAGTGAAGGAGGCAATCACCTTCACAAGGGATCATGGTGCAAAGGCCGGGTTGGATCTGGTAGCCCATATGAACGCCTATAACCTTCCCTCTGAGGATCTTTTTGAGGCAGTGACGGCATTCCAAGAAAAGAGGGAACCCAAGTTTAAAGGGCAATAGCCTTAGTGGCAAAGAGATATAGCCTCAGAGAGGTAGTTTCTTGGTGTCTTTTTGACTTTGCCAATTCCAGTTATTCTGCAGTTATTGCATCTGCCATATTCCCTGTCTTCTATGTAAGTTACGTAGTTGAAGGCCCTACGGGGTTAGGTGATTTGTGGTGGGGAAGGGCCATATCCATCAGTGTCTTCCTGGTGGTGATCTCCTCCCCCTTTATGGGATATTTGGCAGACAAAAAGCTGAACAGAAGGTCTTTACTTGCCTCATACACCCTCATATGCATAGCCGCTGTTTCTTTACTATCCACCCTTGAAAAGGGAGAGATCCTGAAAGGATTCCTTTTGATCCTCATTGCTAACACCATGATGGAGGGGGGTCTCGTATTTTACAACTCCTTTATACCCCACATAGTCCCAAGAGATTACTACGGAAGGATATCTGCCTGGGGGTTTGCACTGGGTTATATCGGATCAGCCCTTTCTCTTATCCTTGCCCTGCCCTTGGTATCCAGGGAAAAATTTGAGGTCATTTGGATCTTGGTTGCATTTTTCTATGGGATCTTTTCTTTGCCTTGCCTTATTTTTATGCCAAAAGAGTCAATCAAAACAGTGTCGGATCCTTCTCAAAATAAGTTTTTTCATGACTTGTTCACATCATTCCTACTTATCTTCAAGGATAAACAGACAAGAAGATTCTTATTATCATACTTTTTCTATGAGGATGCTGTGAATACCGTCATCATATTTGCAAGCATTTATGCCTCCTCGACACTTGGGTTTGCCTACAAAGAGCTGATTGTACTATATCTTGTGGTGCAGACTACAGCATTTATTGGTAGCATTGTTATATCAAAGCCATTGGATCAACTCGGACCAAAGGTATTTATTTTGGGAAATCTAATAGCTTGGACTTTAGTGACAACCTGTTCTGCCTTTGTTTCACACAAGAACCATTTCTGGATCTTGGCTTCCTTTGCAGGCCTTTGCCTTGGCGCCATCCAGGCAGCATCCAGGGCCATGTATGTTAGTTTTATTCCAGAGCGTAGAGAGGGAGAGTACTTTGGCGTCTATTCCATGGTGGGGAAGTCATCTGCCATCTTAGGTCCCATCCTCTTCGGAGAGGTATCTTTCCTGTTTGGAAGCCAGAGGCCTGCTGTTTTTGCGGTCACTTTCCTGTTTTTAATGGGCTTGGTATTTCTCCTTGGTGTAAAACCTGTCTCCAAGAAATTTTAAAGACGATAAAAATTTTTGTTGACCAAGGAACCTAATGGGGCATAATAATCCTCTTGTGAACAGGTTTTTATTCTACTCCCAGGAATTTCCTGGGGCAAAGGGGAGGGTGAGAACTTCAAGACTAAATCTTAAAATTAGGAGATGAGAAAGTGGCCGCACTACTTGATCTTGTCTTGATTGACCTTTATGACTGTGAAACAGAGGGCCTCAAAGACGCTGCCAAGATAAGGCAGGGTATGTTGGAGGCCGCAAGGCTCATGGGGGCCGAGATAGTGGGAGATTCTTTCCACACCTTTAGTCCATGGGGCGTGAGTGGGACGGTAACCATCGCCGAATCCCATCTGGCCATTCACACCTGGCCTGAGTTTAACTTTGCCGCCATAACCTTTGAAACCTGTGGCAGCTCCATGAACCACAAGAAGGCCTGTGACTATCTGGTGAAGTTCTTCAAGTCCAAGAACCCGAAGATAGTATATCAAAAAAGGGGATTCCTGGATGTGGACCTAAGCAAGCTTTCCTATAAGCAATCAGCAGGTTGACTGGTGAGTTTGGGGGGACAAGGAGGCCCATTCATCCCTTACATGGGAGATGGGCCTTCTAAATTTTTAAGGGAAAGCCTCAAAAATGCCCTTGTACCCGAATCCACCTTAAATCTCTCATCTATCCTTAACCCTCCCACCCAAACTATGCGGTTTTTGGAAAGCACAACTGGGATTTCCTTCCTTTGGGGCCTTGGTATCTTCAGGTCCACAAAGAGATCCTGAAGCTTCTTCCTGCCCTTCATCCCCAGAGGGATAAACCAGTCCCCGGGCCTAACTCCCCTTATCTTCAAAGGAAAGGTCACCTTCTCTCCGTCCAAGATGGCAGTGCCACCATGTCCTGAAAGTTCCTCCTTTAGTTCTTGAAGAATCTCCACCTTTAGAAACTTCCCCGAGCCCAAGGAATATTCCCCAGGAGCAGGTATCTCTATTTCAGCAAGTCCTAAGCTTGTGATGTCTCTTTTACATAGGCAAAACCATTCTACTTCCTTATAAAACCTGCCGCCCCTTGGTAGATGGATCTCTTTTAGGCCTTTTTGGCTTGATATAAGCCTTATGCAATCCAGTACATGCCTGCTTAAAAGGCCTCTTGTGCTGCCAAGGACCCTTATACATGCTTCTCTAAATATGTAAAATTGGACTATTCTTGGTTGGATCAAAAATTCCTGAACAGGAATTCTAAGGCCAAATTCTGTTACATCTGAGTTTTCATCCAGCCATTTATCAGCAACATCCCTCAGGTAATCTGATTCCATTCCAAGCAATTCGGCAGTCGTTGAAAGTCTTTCCAAGAGCTTTGGCTGGTATGCCATAAGATATGGAACAAGCTCAAGCCTGATCCTGTTTCTGAGAAAGGATCTGTCTTCATTGGACTTATCCAGCATAAAGGGGATGTCATTTTTCTTAAGGAATTCAAGGATATCCTTCCTTGTGACAAACAACAGGGGCCTAAGGAGCGTATCTGTCTTGATTTTCATAGCAGCAAGGCCCACAGCTCCAGATCCCCTAAGGAGTCTCATTAAAAAGGTCTCCACCTGGTCATCCATTTGATGCCCCAGTGCAATCATGTCACTTTGGGTTTCCTTTGCTATCCGCTTTAAGGAGGCATATCTTGCCTCTCTCATAATTTCTTCCTTTGACCCTTTTTGGGAAAATAAGTCCTTAGCTAACCTATCCACTATGATCCTCAGGCTTAGTTTTTCTGCTATCTCCAACAAAAACCGGGTCTCTATTGGATCTTCAACAGGCCTCATACCGTGCTCAATATGCGCAATTAAAAGATCAAAGCCAAGTTCTGCCTTGAGCAGATTCAGACAATAGAGCATACACATAGAATCAGGGCCTCCTGAAACAGCAGCCAGGATCCTTTTGGCCTTTAATTGCACCCCTTCTCTTTCAAGGGCAGTCTTTACTTTGTTTAAGAGTTGCTGCATGACACCTTTTTGTTAAAAAGAATTTGACAAGGTTTTACAGTTTCCGAAGATACCTCTAATATCAAAAACCTAAAAGGGGAAAATGAATTGGATCTGCTCCCTCTATTAAGACCCCAAACAGTGGCAGTGGTAGGAGCCAGTGACGATCCCTCTAAGCTTGGCTTTCATGTGATAAAGAGTCTCACCTTTTGGCCTTACAAGGGCAGGATCCATCCGGTAAATCCCAAGAGGGCCTCTGTGATGGGAATCCCTGCACACAAGGATCTAAGGGAAGTGGAGTCCCAGATAGATCTGGCCATCATAGTGGTTCCCAATAAGGCAGTGGAAGGGGTCATTGCAGCTTGCTTGGAAAGGCATGTGAGGTCCATCGTACTCATAACAGCAGGTTTTAAGGAGTCAGAAGGAAAAGAGGGCGCTTTGCTGCAGGAACGCCTGAAGGGTCTTGTGGCAGATAGGATACCTGTAGTGGGCCCTAATACCTTTGGAATGGTGTCCTATCACCAGAGACTGAACGCCTCCTTTACACCTGAATTTTCCCTGGCCTCCCCTGGTGGAGCAGCAATCATAAGCCAAAGTGGGGGTATTTCCCACCTCATGGGCTTTTTGGCAATGGAACAAGATATTGGCCTTAGCTATGTGGTGGGCCTTGGGAACAGGCTCACCGTGGACTTTCAGCATATGCTCTATCATCTAGCAGCAGATGAATTCACAAAGGTAGCAGGCCTTTATGTGGAGGGCATAGAAGAGCCCAAAATGCTTTTAAAGGCCATAAAGGATGTGTCTTCAAAGATCCCTGTTGTTGTGATGAAGGCAGGTAAAGGTGAGCTTGCGGACAAGGCCTCACTTTCCCACACAGGTAGCCTGGCCGGAAACCAACAAAACTACAGATTTGGGGTCCTACAATCAGGGGGGCTTGTGGTGGATGATGTGCATAGCTTTTTGGATCTTTTAAAGGCCTATGAGACCCTCACTCCCCCAAAGGGAAATAGGGTTGCCATATTAAGCGGACAGGCAGGGCCTGGGATAGTGGCCTTGGATAGCTGTGTGGAACTTGGACTTCATGTGAAGCCCTTTGGTTGGAAAACCCTTTCCGAGATAGAGGAGATCCTTCCACCCATGGCCATTCGTTCCAATCCAGTTGATTTGGGACCCCTTTGGTATGATGAGTTTGCCCTGCTCAAGGTTGTGAAAAAGGTCCTAAAGGACCCGGAGATAGATGCAGTCTTGTTTTTGATGATGTTTGCGTCTGCAAATCTAAATTCCATACCGGTCTTGTTGGAGGGACTTTTGGATGAAAGGCCCCAAAAACCCATATTCACATGTATCATGGCGCCAGGGCAGATTTGGAAGAAAGAGATAAGGGAGGGGGAAGAAAAAGGAATCTTTTGCAACTTTCCAACCCCTGAAAGGGCTGCCAAGGCATGTGCAGGCATGCTACTATTGGAGAGGAGGCGGCACAGACAAACTAAAAACGGGAGGACAAGTTGGACATAATAAGAAGTGCAATGGAAATGGGACTGAATCAGCTTTCCGAACACCTTGCCAAAGAATTCTTAAAGGGCTTTGGGCTTCCTGTTACAAAAGAAAAAAGGGTCTCATCCCTTGAAGAGGCCAAGGCCTGTATCCAAGAGATGGGCCTGCCTTTGGTATTGAAGGTGGACAGTCCAAGGATAGCACACAAGACCGAAAAAGGATTGGTGATAACGGGCATAGCATCAGAAGAGGCATTAAAACGGTCATTTGAAAAGCTTTTGGCCATACATGCCCCTAAAAAGGATGAGGCAGTACTGGTGCAGGAGATGGTGGAAGGGAAGAGGGAACTGGCCATGGGCCTCATCCGTGATCCCCAATTTGGACCCTGTGTGATGTTTGGACTGGGAGGGATCTTTTTGGAGGTCTTAAACGATGTGACCTTTAGGGTGGCACCCATAGACATGACTGATGCAGTAGAGATGCTGGGAGAAATTAGGGCCCACAAGATATTGGGGCAAGTTAGAGGGATGCCTGAGGCCAACAAAGAAAAGCTGGCAAGGATGTTGGTCACCTTAGGGGAGATAGGATTGAACTTTCCAGAGATAAAGGAGATAGACCTAAACCCTGTGATCCTAAGAGGATCTGAGCCTGTGATAGTGGATGCCCTGATAGTATTGGGTGGAAATCTATGAGCAAGGTGTGGTTTGTGAGCGCCGAGATGGCTCCCTATTGTAAGACAGGGGGCCTGGGAGATGTGGTGGGACACCTCCCCTTGGCCTTATCCCGCCACGGTGTGGAGGTAGGGGTCATAATCCCTTATTACTGGGAGGCCCTGAGATCAGGCTTGGAGATCAGGATCTTTTTGAAGGACCTCTGGGCTCCTCTAAAGGATCTATGGCTACCATACGATGTGTACATCTCAGAGCCTCAAGGAAATGTGAGGGTCTTTCTCATAAAGAGGGAAGACCTCTATTTTAGGCCAAACCTATATAGAGATGCCAAAGACGATTACTACGACAATATGGCGAGATTCTGCTTCTTTTGCCACGCTTGCCTTGGGCTTTTGAGCAAGCTGGTGGAGGTTCCTTCTGTTGTGCACTGCCATGACTGGCATACAGGCCTCCTTTGCCCTCTCATACTTGAAAACCCGCATCTCTTTAAGGCTGCCACGAGGCAGGTCTTCACCGTGCACAACATTGCCTATCAAGGTATATACCCCAAAGAGAGCTTTTCCCTCACAGGCCTTCCCTCTGAAAGATATTTCCACCCAGAAGGCCTTGAATTTTGGGGAAATGTGAATCTCATGAAGGCAGGCCTAAATTACGCCCATATCATTACCACCGTGAGCCCTACTCATGCAGAGGAGCTAAAGGACCCCTGGGTTTCAAGGGGCCTGGAAGGTATCTTTATCAAAAGGGCCGAGAGCCTTTATGGAATACTAAACGGAGTGGATTACAATACTTGGAACCCTGAAAACGACCCTTACATCAAGGCCCATTTCTCATCTCAGGACATCTCCGGCAAAAGGCATTGCAAAAAGGACTTGTTGGAGTATTTCCGCTTGTCCCAGGCCGATGAAGATCGGCCACTGGTGGGGATGGTCACCAGACTGGACTATCAAAAGGGAATAGACCTTGTACTAAATGGCATGGAACAGATCATCCAGATGGGTGCAAATTTTGTGCTAGTGGGTGAAGGAGATGAAAGGTATCAGGAAGGACTTTTGTGGCTTAAAGAGAGATTTCCAGATCGCATAGGCCTATACTTGGGGAGAAACGAAGGGCTTGCCCACAAGGTCATCGCAGGAGCAGACATGTTGCTCTTGCCCTCTCTTTTTGAACCATGTGGCCTCACACAGATGTATGCACTTAGATATGGCACCATTCCCATAGGAAGAGCCACAGGAGGATTAAAGGATACCATCCTTCCCTATGACCCCATATCAGGCAGTGGATATGGAATACTCTTTCAACATTTTGATGTGAATGGAATGTTATGGGGTGTAAAAGAGGCCATAACCCTTTATAGAGACAAGAAAAGCTGGGAGCAGATGGTAAAAAATGCCTTTTCACAGGATTTTTCCTGGGACAGGGCTGCAAAGGCATATATAGAACTCTACTCAAAACTGATACCCCAATAAGGAGGTTTGAGATGAAAAAAGTGGAACAAGCAAAAAAAAGGGTGTCATTCTACCTTCGTATGCCAGATGCCAAGGAAGTGTATTTGGCAGGAGACTTTAACAATTGGGATGCATCCTCCTTGCCCCTTAGTAAGGATTCAAGAGGTGCCTGGAGAAAGACTTTAACTCTAAGTAAAGGACAATACCAGTATAGATACATCGTTGACGGAAAGTGGTATACAGATCCCAATAAAGAACAATGTCCAAATCCCTTTGGTGGGCAAAACAATGTGTTGAAAGTATAGCCCTCTTAAAATAACCCAATGATGCCTAGGACAAAAACACCTTTGATAATACTCATAAGCCTTTTCGCCCTCATGGGAATCTTTTGTGCACAGCCCTTAAACGCAGCCACCAAAGCTTCCAAAAGTGCCCAACAGATAATCCCTGAAAAGGATCTCCAGGAGCTCATAAAGACACTGGAAGATCCAAAGAAAAGGGCAGAGCTCATAAAGACACTGAAGGCCCTTAGCCAGGCCCAGAAACTTACCCAAGAGGCAAAGCCAGAAGAGGTCGTTCTTATATCAGGGCTCAAGGATTTATCAACACAATTTGTGGAGGCCTTTAAAAAGGCTGCTTCCAAGATCAAGGGAGAGCCACACAAGCTGATAGAAGTGTTTGAAGAGCATATCTCCCAAAAAGGGTTTTTATACAATATGCTGACATTACTCATTTCATGCTTAGGAGGGACCCTGATAGGCAGGTGGAGCAGAGGGAAATTAGTTAAAATCAAGCTGGAAGATAAATCCAAGCTGATTCGGTCCGTGCTCTCCAATTTTATAAATAGCCCAATAACCATAATTTCTGTATATGTGCTCTACAATATCATTTTATTATCATTGAATCATTCTGGTCATGGGTACGACATTATATCGGATGCTCTCACCTACTATCTCCTATATACATTGATTTCTGCATGTCTCAGCATCATATCAGAGCTGACTGAAGTTAACTTGTCGAACATAATTTCTTCTGATACCATGCTTTCATACATAAGAAGACTTCAAAACATAACCAAGTACATATGCATTTCTCTTTTCTTTAAAAGCATCTTTTATGCCTACGGTTTCATCTCCATCTTTATCTTGCCATTAATTTGGCTACTACTTTTGGTTATTGGGTTTAAGGGCACCTCTTTTATAAGTAATGCTTCTTCCCACTTAGTTTCTGCCTTTCAACAACTTCAAAAGACTAATCATATTAGTTTAACTCAAATTGCCAAATATATCTTAACGCTTTTGATCTGGGTTGTCATAATTGATGAGATAATTCAATCTATGTCTGTTTCATTACATCTTTATTATGCAATCAAGAAAACATTGATCTATCTTGTAGCTTTTTCCCTTTTCCATTACCTATTTGATTTGATTTATAAGTCGGTTCTGCAATCCAAGGTTTATTCAATATGGGAACAAGAAGTGGGCTCCAACATTTCAATGAGAGTACTGAGATTAATAAGAAACCTCATCTATTGGGGCATATTTGTATTTGTGGCATTTTCTGTTATAAATGTTTGGGCACTTTATCTCTCCAAAGACATATCATCCTTGATAAATGTCCCCATAGTAAGCAAACTAATAAATGTGGCAATAGTGATTGCCATCTGTCTTTCCCTTTATAAGCTGAGCGGCCTTATAAGTTACCTCATATTTGAAGGGAAGATAAGGATTGCCTCAGAGATCGGCCAGAGGCGTCTTAAGACCCTGATGCCTGTAATAGACAACGGTATAAAGGTGGCAGTTGTATTTGTGGGAGGGATATTGGTCCTCAAGTACTTAGGGGTTGATGTGGGCCCAATCCTGGCAGGAGCAGGGATTGTGGGTTTGGCAGTGGGCTTTGGTGCCCAGGCCTTTGTAAAGGATCTGATTAATGGCCTTTTTATCATTCTGGAAGAGGCCTTCCATGTGGGAGACTATGTGGAGATGGCAGGCAAAAGTGGTGTGGTGGAGATGATTGGCATCAGGACCACAAAGCTAAGGGATCTCAGGGGAAATCTTCACATCATCCCCAACAGTAGCATAGAGCTCATCACAAACATGACCAGGGACTATTCCATGACATTAATCGAGATCGGAGTGGCATACAAGGAAGATGTGGACCAGGTGATGGAGATCCTAAGGACCCTGGGTGAAGAGATGATGAATGAGCCCCAATGGGGAAATGACATGTTGGAACCCATTGAGATCTTAGGCCTTGATCGCTTTGAGGACAGCCAGGTGGTGATTACCTTGCGGATCAAGACAAGGCCAAGGAGACAGTGGGCTGTGAAAAGGGAGTTTTTGAGGAGGGTAAAGAAGAGATTTGACCAATTGAACATAGAGATCCCCTTTCCCCACATCACCCTTTTCATGGGTACCGATAAAGAGGGAAAGGCGCCACCCATGTATGTGAACCTGAAAAAGGAAATAAAAGATGAATGAGCTGACACCAACCAAGGCCATTACTGTTAGAGAAAAACCCAAGGGCAAGGCAAATAAGAATCTCTTGCTCCTCTTGGAGATAAGCAAACTCATTGTAACCGCCCAGGGCCTTCCCAATCTGCTGGAATCTGCCTTGGATATTCTCCTAAAAGGCCTACGCTACTTTGCAGGTAGGATCTACCTCATGGACCCAGGAGGTAAGACCCTCTCCCTTGCGGCTTGGGAAGGTATTAGTAAGGACAGGTTGGAAAAGGTGGGTACAAACAACTCTTTTACAGGTCTGGCGGCCTTAAACAAGGCCATAGTTGCCCACTCTGTGGAAGAGCTCTCAGATGAAACCAGGAAGGCGATCCTGAAAGAAAGGGGCATTGCCTCTGTGGTATGTATACCCATCTTTTTTGGAAAGGATGTGGTGGGTGTTCTAAATCTGGCCTCCAATAGACCTGCCAAACTTAGGGAGGCCTATGTGGAAGTGCTTTCTGCCATTGCCAATCAGCTTGGAGTTGCCATTACATGTTTTAAGACCATTGACCAACTCAAGGAAAAGACAAACCAGCTTCAAAAAGAGCAAGAGGCCATCAGATTCTTTACATATTGCATCACACATGACCTCAAAAATCCTGCTGCCGCAATTGTCGCATTAATTAAAAGACTTCTTGAAAAAAGTATTAATCCAAAAAAACTTACACTGTACTTTAACCAAATCCATTCAGCGTCCTTACAGATTTATCACCTAATTCAAGACCTAAATTCCTATATTGCAACAAAAGAACTACCCTTGTCTGTTGAAGAACTTGACATAATCACAATACTTGAGGATATCAAATCGAGATACGAGAAGGACATCAAGGATCGCAATATAACATTTACCATCCACAGCGGATTTAGAACATTAAAAGGAGATGGCGTACACATAAAAAGGGCCATTTTAAACCTGGTTGATAATTCCTTTAAATATGGAGGGGAAAACCTTAGGCACATTGATATCATCCTTGAAGAGACACAGGAATTTAAGACCATAAGAGTAAAAGATGACGGTGTTGGACTGAAGGAGGAAGAGATCGCAACCCTCTTTGACCCTTTCCAGCGCAAAAGCAGCGCCAAGGGGACAGAAGGGTCAGGCCTGGGCCTTGCCATAGTGAGGACCATTATGGAAAGGCACCAAGGCACCATCAGCGTGAATAGGCCGAAAGACGGGGGCATTGAGTTCTGCCTTTCTTTTCCAAAGGATGGCCCCAGCATTACATGTAAATGAGGTTGAACATGAAAGGAAAACTTATCACCATATTGTCCTTAACGTTTGTGTTTTACTCCACATTTGTGGCAAGGATCATATTTGGTCCTCTTCTACCCATAGTGGAAAAGGACCTTGCTCTGTCACACGCCGCCTCTGGTGCAATATTCTTTTGGGTTTCAAGCGGCCTTTTTGTGTCTTCTGTCCTTTCTGGTCTATTCAGCTATATCTTTTCCATCAGATACCTTGTCTATTTTGCATCCTTTGGCATAGGACTCACTTTATTAACAGGAATATTCATAAAATCACTCACATCCATCTATGTTGTATGCGTATTCATAGGCTTTTTTGCCGGGTTTTATCTATCTGCGGGTATCGCCATCATTACTTCCATAGTTGAAAAGAAATACTGGGGTAAGGCCCTTTCTATCCACGAACTTGCACCAAACCTTAGCTTTGTGAGCGCTCCTTTTATTGCAGAGATCTTGATAAGGTTCATGCATTGGAGATATGTGCTACTTGTTTTGGGATTCTTGGCCATTTTAAGTGGGATCCTATTTTTGATCTTTGGACAAGGTGGAGATTCAAAGGCAAAGGGGGTTGCCTTTTCATCTTTGTTTAGCATCCTATCTAGAAAACAATTTTGGATTATGGCACTTTTGTTTGGATTTTGTGCAGGAGCTGCAATGGGTGTTTTTTCAATGCTGCCACTCTTCTTGGTAACTGAAAAAGGCTTTGTGTACAAAGATGCCAATTATTTAGTGGGGTTTTCAAGACTATTTGCAATATTGGCAGCGTTTATATCAGGTATCATCACAGACAAGATCGGATTTAAGAAGGTGATATTCTCTGTTGTGGTTTTAGCATCTATATGTACAGTTCTGTTGGCCTTCTCCGATAAATCACTAATTCCAGCCTTTGTCCTCTTGCAACCTTTCTTTGCCCAAGGCTTTTTCCCTGCAGGATTTGCTGCACTCTCCCACCTGAGCACACAAGATGAAAGGGCCATGATCGTGGGTCTTACCATACCGATTGGTGTGCTCATAGGAGCAGGAGGATTTCCTTGGATCATAGGGTTTGTGGGGGATAGGCTTTCTTTAAAGATGGGGCTTTTGGTGGTGGCCTTGATCATCGGAACAGGAGCCCTCTTGGTTAAAGCCCTCAGGGAGAGCAGAGTTTAGTACAAAATTCTGTTTACAGCAGTTTATTTGGGTGCTAAAGGGAAGAAAACTCTACAAGTGAGGGAGGGAAAATGGTGAGAAGGTTTTTTTTAGTGATAGGCTGTGCTGTGTTTCTTCTGTTTACGGGGATTGCATATGCTACGCTGGAAATACCTCAAACCAAGTACAATTTTGGAGAGGTGGAGGAAAAGACCATTATAGAACACACGTTCCAGATAATTAATCCATCCTCTGTCCCTGTGGATATAATCTCAGTTACCCCAGACTGCGGCTGTACAGTGGCAGACTTTACCAAGAGGATTGAACCAAAACAAACAGGCCATGTAAAACTCAAGTTGGACACCAGGGGATACAAGGGATTTATAACAAAGACATCAATTGTAAAGACTTCCGATGACGTTAATAAAGAGTTTGTCCTTGTCCTTGAAGGCAATGTTAAGGTGCCCATAGACATCTCAAGCAGAAACATACTATTTTATGGTCCTGATTCAAAAGGCCAAAAGAAGCAGATCATTATAAAGGCACAAAAGCCCGAACCCCTATCCATTCAATTTTTGAGAAATAGTTTAGAAGGTAAGGTCTCCTACAACCTACAAGAAAAAGAAAAAGGGAGAGTTTTTGAACTGGTGTTGGAATGTCTTGAAGGACCAGAGGCTAATTTCTATGGAGAGCTAGTATTTAAGACCAATTACCCTCAAGAGCCAGAGATCAAGATCATGGTGAGGAAGATGCCACTTAAGAAATGAGTTATTATTATCCCAGGGAAAGAAAAGGCGATGTAAGGCCAGAAAAATACGGTCTGATTCATGTATACTTCGGGGAAGGGGTTGGAAAGACCACCAGGGCTGTTGGCCTTGCGGTGAGGGCAGCAGGAGAAGGGCTAAGGGTTGCAATAGTCCAGTTTATGAAGTCGGGTAAGTCAGGGGAGGTGGAGCTTATTAAGGGGCTTCAAAATATCCTCTATTATTGCCCCGGTCCCCATCCTTTTATCCTCTCAAAAGGGCCCCAGGAGATCCACTTCAGACACGCACAAAAGGCCCTTGGGAGGGCCATAGAATTTATTAACTCAGGGATCCACATCCTCATCTGCGACGAGATATTGAACACCCTTTTGTTTGACATACTTAAGCTGGATGAAATCCTTAGATTGGTGGAGCTTTGCAAAGGAAGGACAGAACTGGTGATGACAGGCAGAAATGCCCCTGCTGAGATCATACATTTTGCAGATTATGTGACCGAATTTGTGCAGATAAAGCACCCTTATTACGAAGGACAAAGGGCCAGAAGGGGTATAGAGTATTGAAAAGTTTTTGGATCTACCTGTGGCACCTCCTACAGGTCCTTGAATATCTTATACACCACAGAAAAGTCTTGATTTGAGAGCCCTTGGGCAAGGCCCATGCCGAAGAGCTCCTTCACAACACTTGCTGAAAAGAGAGGGGTATTGAGGGATCTTGCAAGGTCTTGAAGATAATGAAGGTCCTTATATATGAGCGCAGAAGAAAAATGTGGAGAAAAATCCTCTTTGAGGAGTTTTTCCCTTTTTGCGTTCAGGACCATGGAATTGCCTGCACCTGAAAGAAGGATGTTTATAACCTCCTCCTTCTGAATACCCACCTTTTCTCCCAGGGCTATTGCCTCGGCAAGTGTTAGCATAAATGAGCCCAGTACCAGGTTGTTTATAAGCTTCATCTTTGTTGCAAGACCGGGTGACCCAAGATAAAAGATGTTTCTTCCGATTTTCTCCATATATGGCCTTGCCTTTTCAAGTGCTCTTTGATCTCCACTTACAAGTATAGTCAAGAGACCCTGAGAGGCAGGAATAACACTTCCAAGTACAGGTGCCTCAAGATATACTGCTTGTCTTTCCTCAAGCAGGCTATAAAAATAAAGAACCCTTTCAAAGTGATTTGTTGTTGTGTCAATCACAATCTTTCCTGCACATTCTCCATGAATGATCCCTTGTTTTTCGGTCATAACCGATTCAACTGCATCACTGTCAAAGAGGTTCAAAAACACTATATCCGTATTTGAAACAAGCTCTGAAGGAGTCTTTGCAGTCTCACACCTAAGGGATTTTGCCTTCTCAATGGTCCTGTTCCAGACAACAAGGGTGATGCCTTCTGAAATTAATCTCTTTGCCATTGTACTTCCCAGATTCCCAAGCCCAATAAAACCTATCTTCATATCTTAGCCTCCTACCCATCTGGTTTATTCTTGCTTCTTGCACAATTTAGTGGCTCACTTGAGCCTAGCCACTTATAGGGTCTTGAAACCTGGTAAGTGGCCTTTATCTTTGCCCTTGTTAAAGATCCAGCCTTATACGGCAAGCCACATGGGCCTCCCCACCTGGCCCTTTTCACACCCCACAAACCCAACAAACCCAATAAACCCAATAAACCCAACAAACTCCCTTGCAAGTTTTATGTCCATGGGTTTTGTTTCAATCAGTTACCAGATTTTATATTTTCCTACAATTCCTACGGGTTTGACACAAGTCAAGGTAACCCTATTGCCTAAGAGTTATGCTACCACAAAAAAAGGAGGTGAGAGGATGTTTTGCTATCAGTGTGAACAAACGGCAAAGGGTGAAGGCTGCACAAAGATAGGTGTATGTGGAAAGCAGCCAGATGTGGCAAGTTTACAAGATCTCTTGCTCTATTGTGTAAAAGGTCTAAGCCAGGTGGCAGCGGAAGGATGGAAGTTGGGGGTTTGGGACGATGAGGCAAATGTATTTACCTGTGAGGCACTCTTTTCCACCTTGACCAATGTGAATTTTGACCCAGACCGATTTCCACCGCTGATCAATAAGGCAGTGGAACTGAGGGATCGGCTGAAGGAGAAGATTACCAAGGCAGGTGGGAAGAGCGAGTTTGCCCAAGGGCCTGCTAATTTCGTCCCTAAGGCCACCAAGGAAGAGATGATCGCCCAAGGTGAAAAGGTAGGTTTTCTCTCAGATGCCGACGAGGATCCTGATGTGAGGTCCCTCAAGCATACACTCATCTTTGGTTGTAGGGGGATTGCAGCCTATGCGGATCATGCCCAGATTTTGGGAAAGGCCGATCCAGAGGTATACCGCTTTTTGCATGAGGCCATGGCCACCACATTGAAAAAGGACCTGACACTCCAAGAGGCAGTGGATTGGGTACTTAGGTGCGGCAAGGTAAACCTGAGGACCATGGAACTCTTAGACGATGCCCATACCAGTACCTATGGCCATCCCGTGCCCACAAAGGTGCCCTTGGGTCACAAAAAAGGTAAGGCAATACTGGTTTCGGGCCATGATCTAAAGGACCTTGAAGAATTGCTAAAGCAGACAGAGGATAAGGGGATTTACATCTATACCCATGGAGAGATGCTACCGGCGCATGGATATCCAGGCCTTAAAAGATATTCACACTTTTATGGACACTACGGAACTGCATGGCAAAACCAGCAAAAGGAGTTTGCCGAGTTTCCCGGAGCCATTCTGATGACCACAAACTGCATACAAAAACCAAAGGAGAACTACGAGAAAAACATATTCACCTCAGGTCTGGTGGGCTGGCCTCAGGTGCAGCATATCAAAGATAGGAACTTTGAACCTGTGATCAAAAGGGCCTTGGAAATGGACGGCTACCCTGAGGATCAGGAAGGAAAATATGTGATGGTGGGGTTTGCAAGGAATACCATCCTGAGTGTGGCAGACAAGGTTATAGAAGCTGTTAAGTCGGGCAGGATAAGGCACTTCTTCCTGGTTGCAGGTTGTGACGGAGCAAAGCCAGGACGCAATTATTACACCCGCTTTGTGGAACTTGTACCAGAGGACTGTGTGGTGCTTACCCTTGCCTGCGGGAAATTCCGTTTCTTTGACAAAGACCTTGGCACAATAGGAGACCTGCCCAGGTTAATGGATATGGGCCAGTGTAATGATGCCTATTCTGCCATTCAGGTGGCAGTGGCCCTTGCCCAGGCCTTCCAAACAGATGTGAACTCTTTGCCCCTCTCTCTGATCCTATCCTGGTACGAGCAGAAGGCAGTGGCCATACTCCTTACCCTCTTGGCCCTTGGGATCAAGAACATCCGTTTGGGGCCTTCCCTTCCGGCATTTATAACCCCAAATGTGTTAAACCTTTTGGTCCAGCAATACAACATCAAGCCCATCAGCACTCCAGAAGAGGACCTAAAGAGCATACTGGGCTAACCCTTTTCCCTTCCCCATAAGGGGAAGGGTCTTTGGAGGTATCATGAAGGTACAGAATCTCTTGAAAGGCTCTGAAACAAGCCCCTTGGGATCCAAGAGGACCCTGATCCACGATTCCCCCTACTTCAAGATCCTTCTCTTTTCCTTTGCCAAAGGCCAAGGCCTACCCATACATTCCCACGAGATAGAAGGCCAGGTGAGCATACAGGTGCTAAAAGGAGAAGGACGGTTCTTAGGGAGCGATAAAGAACTCCCTGCCAAGGAAGGAGATCTCCTCATATGCGACATAGCAGAGCCCCATGGGGTCATGGCAGAGACTGAAATGGTTATCATTGTTACCATTGCTCCACCCATTTAACCTTACCATAATTTCTTTAATTTAGAACCCTTGAGAAATTTTTTCTCAAGGGCGATTTTTTTCTTGACAAAGCTTAGGTCCATATCTATTAATAGCATTAACTAAACGGCGAGGGATTAAATATAAATGGCCGAATTTGAAGTAAAAAAACTCGAAAACCTTATGAACAGTATAATATCCTGTTGCCAAGAGAGGACTGACAAGGAGGCAAAGAAATTTGGCCTACCCTATGCCGAGATAGAGATCCTAAAGCTTTTGGGCCAGGATAGGTATGCCACTGTTACGGGTTTAAGCTCAAGGCTTAGTGTGTCCAAAAGTAGGGTCACCAAGCTTGTGGGAGGTCTTTTGAAAAAAGGCCTTATCCACATCACAGAGGACCCCAAGGATGCTCGAGTAAAACTGTTTGGCCTTACCGCCAAGGGAAAGGATCTGTTGAGAGACATCCTTCAGTATGAAACAGACTTATACAACAACCTTATCTCAGGCCTCAGGTCTGAAGATAGGGACATGGTCTTAAGGTCCCTTGACATCCTTTTACACGGGATGGAAAGGGTGAAGGCGATTCTATAAGAAAAAGGAGGCAGGAATGGAAAATGTTAACAATGTAACCAATGGACCCCAGGGGCAGGACATGAAGGCCTTGGAGGCCATGCTGAACACATTGAAAGAGCAGCTCCAAGGTGTAAAGGCCTCTCAGCCAAAGGAAAAGCTGGCCATGATCGTGTTCAGCGGAGATCTGGACAGGGCCTTGGCAGCCTTCATAATCGCAACAGGCGCAGTGGCAATGGGCATGGAGGTCACCATGTTTTTCACCTTTTGGGGAACTCCGCTTTTAAGGGACCCCAGGAAGGTGGGAAGGGGTAAGGACTTCTTTGGCAAGATGTTTGGGATGATGCTTCCCAAAGGGCTTAGGGCTGCCAAGTTGTCCAAGCTGAACATGGGTGGCGTGGGAACAGGCATGATGAAGTACCTTATGAAAAAGAAGAATGTGGCGTCCTTGGAACAACTCTTGGAGATGGCAAAGGAACTGGGCGTAAAGATTGTGATCTGTGAGCTGAGTATGCAGATCATGGGCTTTAAAAAAGAGGAGATGATAGACTACCCGGACCTCATATACGCAGGCGTTGCAAAGTTCCTGGAAGAGGCAATGGATAGCAAGATTCAATTGTTTATATAGTTAACAAATTTTAACACAAAAAGGAGGTATAACATGGCAGAGGAAATCAAGGTTGACAAGGTGATGGATTTAAAGGGACTTCCTTGCCCCATGCCCGTTGTAAAGGTGAGCAAGGCCATAAAGGAAGTGCAAGTGGGCCAGGTTATTGAGGCCATCACGTCGGATCCAGGCTCCCTGGCAGACTTTCCTGCCTGGGCAAAGACCAGTGGCAATGAGATCTTGAAGACAGAACAGAAGGATGGCCTGATCAAATTTTACATCAAGAGGAAGGCTTAAGAGATGGGGGCTTGTGCCCCCAAGGAGGCTTACTATGAAGGAACTTTATTGGACTATACTCGTTCCGATGTTTTATGCGGCCCTTTTGGTATTTGTATTTGGAACCATCTTTAGGCTTTATCAGATCTTTAAGCTCCCAAAGCATCCGTCAACCCTTGCCATACACCCCAAAAAGAAAAACAGTCTTCTTTATGCCCTCTATGACACATTTTTTATGCCAACGGTGAGAAAACATGCACCCTTTCTATGGTTCTTTCTTATGGCCTTTCATATAGCCCTGCTTTTGCTTATCTTGGGACACCTTGAATTGATAAGAAGTTTTTCTTGGATTCAAGTCATTCCACACCAAATCTTCTTAGGTAAAGGCTTTGTGGGACTTACCATAGTGGTGTCTTTGATATTCTTTTTGCTCCGGAGATTTCATACTCCTTATAGAGAGCTCAGTGTACCAGAGGACTACTATCTATTAATACTCCTTCTCTTGGTAAGTCTCCTGGGAAGTGAAATGGACTGGGCCAGGACATGGTACGGGTATTCTGAACTTTCTGTTGAAGATTACAGGACTTATCTTTACAGTATCTTTATATTTAAACCCCATGTACCAAGTTCCATATATGATTCCGGGCATTCATTTATGTTAGTCCTTCATGTATTCTTTGGAAATATTTTCCTAATGGTCTTTCCCTTCACCAAGATAATGCACTCTTTCTTGGCACTTCCTGTAAATAAGCTTAGGAGGGGATAGAGATGGATCAAGAGATGAGAGAAAAATTACTAAAACTCTTCCAATCAAAGCTAAATGAGGCAATGACCCTTTATTTGGAGGTCTGTTCAAGATGTGGTGTTTGTACAGAGGCATGTCACGTGCACGAATCAATCCCCGAACTAAGGTATATAGCAGCTTACAGGGCTGAGATAGTTAGAAAGATCTACAAAAAGTACTTTAAGAATGGAAACATCTTTCAAAAATCCTTGGGCGAGCCAAAGGAACTAACCGAAAATGCACTAAAAGAACTCTATGATGCTGCTTATTCCTGCACAGGTTGTAGAAGATGTATGGTATACTGCCCCTTTGGAATTGATACCCAACAACTCATGTCCATAGCAAAGCTCATTTTGGTGGGTGCGAATGCCGAACCTGAGGTACTTTCCCTATTGGCCGATACCTCCATAGAAAAAGGTAAATCCGTTGAGTTCTTTAAAGAGGGCTTCCTACAGGCCATAAAGAACCTTGAACAGGAAGTGGTAAACAGATGGAAGCTTGAAGCAGGCCAGGTGCCAATACCTGTGGATGTGGAGGGTGCAGACCTACTGTATGTGGCATTGGCAGGCGCACATTCCATTGTTCCTGCGGCCATCATCTTTGATGCGGCAAAAGAAAACTGGACATTGAGCTTCTTTGAGGCAGTAAACTTTGGGGCCTTTGTGGGAGACCCCACAAGGACTAAGCTTATCATGGATAGGATCATCAATGAAGCCTTGAGGTTGAAGGTCAAGGAGGTGTGTATATGTGAATGTGGTACTGCCTATAGGGTAATGAAGCAGATGTCAGGAAAACAACCCTTCAAGGTCACCTCCATCACAGAGGTGCATGCCAGATACCTGAAGGAGGGAAGGATAAAGCTGGATCCCAACAAGATAAAAGGTCCTTTAACCTACCACGATCCTTGCCAGATAGCCAGAAACGCAGGGGTGATAGATGAGCCCAGATACATCATAAACCATCTCACAAAGGATTATGTGGAGATGAGCCCTGATCCTCGGTACAACTGGTGCTGTGGAGGAGGTGGCGGGCTTGTGGCAATGGGAGAAGAGACCTTGGATTTCAGGATGAGGTCCTCCAAAGTTAAGGCAGAGCAGATCAAAAAGACAGGCGCAAAGATACTTGCAACCGCCTGTGAAAACTGCCATACTCAGCTTAGCAACTTAAATGAGCATTATGGCCTTGGCGTGGAGGTAAAGTTCTTGTCTTCACTTGTGGCAGATGCTTTGGTAAGCCAATAACTTAGAGGGAGAGTAGATGGGGTTTTTTTATGGTCTGTGGTGCCATATTGAGGCCCTAAAAATCTTTAGACAGAAAAAATCGCTGATTTTTTGGGCCTCACTTAGGTTTATCACCTTGATTGTACTTTTTGTAATACTTTCCGCCATAGCAATCTCCTATAACAGAGAAGTTTTACAACTCCTTTGGCTCAAACCCCAAAATTATTTCCTCGTTATTCTATGGTATCTCTTACTCTTTATCACCAGCATAATCCTAATGTTTGCTGCAGGTATAATAAGCTATATAATCAGCCAGATACTCTTTGGGGTGCTCATTGCAGACCACATGTCCATACTCACAGAACGCATAGTAACAGGCAAGATCACCAACCCACAAATGAGTTTAGGGCATCTAATCTTTTTGATTAAACAAGAGATACCAAGGACCTTCATCCCTCTTATTACAACATCGGCCATCATGGTATTTGGCTGGATATTGCCTTTGGGAGTAGTCTTGGTTGTTGCATCCGTTTTGCTAAGTTGCCTTTTCACCGCATGGGACTATACAGACTTAGTTCCCGCAAGGGCCCTTTACTCCTTTAAAGAAAGGTTTGGGATGTTCAAGAAAGATATCTTAGGCCACCTGGGGTTTGGATTACCCTTTGCCGTGCCATTTTTGAATGTACTTTTATTTTCAATGGGTCCTGTGTCAGGCACCTTGTTTTATTTGAGGAAACACAAAGATGGAGCCTCAAAAACCACCCAAGATCTTGATAGTTTATCACAGCCAAACGGGTAATACAAAGCGTATGGCCAAGGAAGTACTCTTAGGGGTCCAGGAGGCAGGAGGCATAGGGATCCTAAAGAATGCAAGGGAAGCGGATTTGGAGGACCTCTTGGAGGCAGATTGCATTGCCATTGGAACCCCGGAATATTTTGGCTACATGGCAGGCCTGGTGAAGGACTTCTTTGACAGGGTTTATACTAAGGCCTTGGAAGAGCCAAAGGTCTTTAGAAAGCCCTATGCCCTCTTTATTAGCGCAGGAAACGACGGAGAAGGTGCCAAGCTCTCTGTTGAGAGGATATGCATAGGACTCAAGCTGAAAAAGGTTCAGGAAGCCATTATCTCAAAAGGCAAGCCAGGCGAGCAGACATTAAAGGCCCTGAGGGAACTGGGTATGATCTTAACCATGGGCAAGAGGGATGGCATATTTTAGTTCATGCTCAACTCCGGCATGGGAGCAGGGGTTGGGAGTTTGTAAAATTTTACGCCCTCTTCCTTTAACACTTCTTCCTCTTCGTTGGTGGCTACTCCCCTTATGTTTCTGGGTTCAGTCAAACCATAGTGTATCTTCAATGCCTCCACGGCAAATCTTTCACCCACATCTTCAAAGTTCTTCTCCACATATTCCCAGGTTTTCTTGAGCAATAGCTGAAACTTAAAGGATTCAGATGCTCCTTCTGATGGCGGACTTGGCCTATGCCTTTTGATTGCAATGGGAGAAAGCACTCTTTTTACCTCATGCTCTCCGCAAAATGGACATTTAATCCCACCATTTGACCGCTTTTGTTCAAAGTCATCACTGTTTTCAAACCATCCCTCAAAAGAATGTCCATTTTTACACTGCATTTCAAACACAATCATGGGAAACTTTCACCTTTCTGCATATAGGACTGCTAATATCTTTGTGGGAGAGCTTCCGTGGCACTTCACCAGGTGTGGAGTTGTACTATCGTAATAGATGGCATCACCCGGTTTTAGTACAAAATATTCATTCTCCAAATAAACGCCCATCTCTCCTTCCAATACATAAATAAACTCCTGGCCATCGTGGGATGATCTTTCCTCTTCAATCTGAGAAGGTGTGAGGTTTACGATAAAGGGTTCCATATGACGATCCTTCTTGTGGGGAGCAAGGGATATGTATGTATATCCATAGGCCTTTTGCTTTTGTGAGGAGTGTCTTGCCACTTCTTTACCCTTCTCTGCCCTCACTATTGTGTAAGGTTTATCTTCCTTGCCCGAGAGGAGAAAGCCCATATGCATATCAAGTGCCTTTGCAATCTTGATCACTGCACCCAGTGGCGGCTGGATTTCTCCTGCCTCTATGTCTGAGAGCAACCCCTTGCTCAGCCCAGTGCGAGACGAAAGGTCTTCTACACTAAGGCCCTTTTCCTCCCTCACCTGCCTTATCCTCACCCAAGGTGGAATCTCATCTTGTTCCTCTGCCTCTATCCCCTCCAAGATGGAATCATGGTGCTCCTCTTTGGCAAAACCCTCACTCAGATCCTCCAAAAAGCTCTCATATCTATCCTTTTCCACCGGCTCCTCCTTATGTCTCCAAAACAAATATCACTTCCATCCTCACCCTGTATTCCTTTATCTTACCGTCCTCAACGGACACCCTCTGCTCAAGTATCCTAAGGCCTGTAATGTTCCTAAGGGTCCTATTTGCCCTCTCAAATCCCACCTTTATTGCCTCGTCAAAGCTTACAGGTGAGGCCGCTATTATCTCTGTTACCCGTGCAACCCTTTGCATCTAAACCTCCTTTTAAAAAAATACCGGAGTCAAAAGGCTCCTGTTGAAGTACATGTCGTTTAAAAGCCTCTGGTTTAATATGCTGAACAGCTCCCCTGGCCTACCGTTGGATATCTGCACCCCGTCGAATCGAGTCACGGGCATAACATTTATGGATGTACCTGTCAAAAAGATCTCTTTGGCCAAGAACAACTCCTCTTTTTTGATATTTCTTTCAAGCACACCCTTTATTATGCCTTCTTTAACCAAGTCCTCAGATAGTTCTTTTACCCTCAATGCAGTGGTACCGGTCAAGACATTATCAAAGGGTGGAAATACCAAATGCCCCTCTTGTGTAAAGATCATTATATTCTCGGTAGATCCCTCGGTTACACAACCATCTTTGTCTATTCCAACGGCATAGTCAACTCCACTGTCAATAGCCTCTTTTTTCATCAACACATTTAAAAGGTAATTACACGATTTGATGTTGGCAAAAAAAGGGTCCTTTTGAGGATACTTACTGCTGATGACATTGGCGCCTTTTTCGTAATATCTTTTTGGAGGAGGATTGTATCGGATCACATTTATGTATAGCTGAGGTCCATGGCATTCATAAGGATTGGTGGAAAAGCCGCCGGGTCCCCTACTGATACTCACCCTAATCAAGGTATCCTTTTCACCTCCCCTCCTTACCACCTCCAATATCAACCCACTCAGTTCCTCCAAGGCCATAGGTAAAGGAAGTTCAATGGCATCTGCAGACCTCTTTAACCTCAAAAGGTGTCTTTGAAATTGATATATGGAGCCATCTACACACCTCATGGCGTCAAATACCGCATCTCCCCTATGGACCATGTGGTCATCTGCAGGCACCCACATAAGGTCAGGATCCAGTGTCACTCCTTGCCAAAGGCTTGAATACATTGCAAGATAGTTCTGGGTCCAAGGCCTCTCAATCCTTGACATACGCTCATATACATTGGCCTTTGTCACTTCCGCAATTTCCGTGCTCGCCATCACCTTCTCCGGTTCCTCTTCTATTTCACATACCCTGTTGAAACATCCTATCAATTTTTCCCTCCCAAATACAAGGGGATTATTCCCTTGGCCAAAGTGCCCACCTGAATAGGACCCTGCCTATGTGCTCTGTCTTTCTTGGTGGGTTATTTTTGACCCTTCCCTAATCCACATCAAGGCGTTTTGATACAATAACAAAGTATAAGCAAAGGGAATTTAGATGCTCACAAGATAGTGCCAATCATGATTGGCTGAGTATTCCAAAAAATCTTTTTAGAAGTATCTAAAGATGGGCCTTAAGATTTCAAAAAGGGATTTATTGCAAAATAGACACCCAATGCACAAATGATTACACCCGCAAACTTTTGAAATACCATTGAGGCCTTAAATACAGATTGGCTTTGTAAATAGTTCCTGAGCTTTGCAACAAAAGTCCCTGCCAAAACCAAAGGTAGACAATGCCCTATAGAAAAAAGTATGATCATCAACAATCCCTTTGGTAAATCCTTTGACACAGTTATAATTGCCAAGAGAGGGGCCACAAAACCAAAGGTACAGGGACCTGCCACCACTCCATAAGCAGCACCCATCAGAAACGCACCCGTAGTACCCTGTATGTTTATCTTATGTAACAGTGGAAAGGATATGGAGCAGGTTTTTTGAGCAAACACCTTCATCCCAACCCAGAATAGAAAGACTCCTATGAACAATTGAAGACCTATGCCCACATCTCCCATCAACCTTCCGAGAATGGAGCAAATTCCTGCCACAATGGTGAAGGTAAAAAACAGCCCCGCAGAAAAGGCAAGGGAGTATTTAAAGGCCTTTCTATCTTCTACCAGGTCGGGTTGGCCTGCCACATAGGCAACGATGAGAGGAAGGGAAGCCATTGCACATGGGCTTAGGAGCACACTTGTAATCCCCCATAGAAGGGAGGCCACATAGGCCACTATCCCGTGCAAAGAAAGCCACATGGAGACATTGGTGAGGATCTCTTGTATCATTGGCTTACCTTCAATTCATTTAGTACGTTCAATATCTCTTTTTCTGGCATAAATCCCACATGCCTTTTGACCTCCTTCCCCTCCCTGTCAAAAAAGATCTGGGTGGGGATCACCTTCACCTGGTATTTAATGGCAGCCTGCTTGTCCTTTTGCACATCCACAATCACCACCTTTAGATCCTTTGGGTATTTTTTTTGAAGCTCATCCAGTATGGGCCTCATCATCTTGCAGGGCAGGCACCAATCCGATCCCAATTCCATCAAGGTCACCTTGCCCACCAGGGGTTCAGAGGCCTCTGCACCACAGGAAAAAATTAGGCCTGCCATCAGGCCCAGCACCAAGACAAAGGCAAGAGATCTCTTGTACTTTCTCATATTACCTCCCAACGGTTTGGCTACCCTAAGGAAGATGTCCGTTGATTGTCAAGAAAAGACTGTTTTGGGACTTGGTTAAAATAACCGAAGGAAACCCCGGGAAAGTTTTCTTTGAGGGTGGCATAAAATCTTTTAAGCCCCATTGGCTTAGGTGCTCTTTCCCTTGCCATGGCATCCAAATAAACCCAAGGATCAATACAAAGGTTCTTTAAGTGGATAAAATCCACCTTTGTCTCCCTTATTACCTGTGAGATTGCCTCCAATTCTTCCTCCTCATCGGTCACTCCTGGAAACACCAAGTAGTTTATCATGGTAAAAACCCCGTACGACCTTGCAATCTTAAGACTTTCCACCACCTCTTCAAGTCCAAATCCTTTGGGCCTGTAATAGGCTGCATAAAGTGAAGCCCTGGCACTGTTTAGGCTGATTCTTATTGAGTTAAGACCTGCCTCGCACAAAAGCCTTACCCTTTCGGGATAGCTACCATTGGTATTCAAGTTGATTATACCTTTCTTGGTCCTCTCCCTTATACCCTTGATGGACTCGGCTATGAGCAGATACTCGGTCAAGGGCTCACCTTCACAACCCTGTCCAAAGCTCACGATGGGCTCTGGGGCATGTTCTATGTGATGGACGCATAGCTCCACAATCTCTTTTACAGAGGGGCGGAACTGGATCCTTTCGTGGGATCTTAGGTGGGGAAACTCAGGTTGATGACTGAGGCATCCCAGGCAAGAGGCATTGCACACCCTGCTGGTGGGAACAGGGGCCTCCCACCTTTCCAAAAAGAGGTTCTTTGCAGCAAAACAATGATTGGACACGGCGCAGTTGATGAGGTGCTCCAGTAGCCTGTTGCCGAAAAACTTCTTTTTCATGGCCTCTATATGGTCCATAAGTACATTGTCGTCGAAGTTTTGTGGGTCCCACTTGGGGTTATATTCCACTTGAAATGCAGCAGACACAATATCTCCATCCAACACCCCCACTGCACAATAGGCCCAAAGAGGCAGAATGGGCCGATCAGGCAAGGGGACTATGGCAGGCAGATACAGTCTCACATGTCCAGGACTAAGGAATGCAGACACAGCATTTGGCCTGATCTTAACCCCACGAGCCATGCGAAGTTCTTCCACTTGGGTTATGTTGCCTTTCTTGGGGTCAAAACCCACAGGCCTTGAACCAGGGATGTAGAACAACTTGCTGAATCTGGGTAGCCTGATAACATCTTTCACTTTTATGGGCACAAAGGCATTTCCATCAAACCCTACCATCTTCAAGTGGGGATGCTCGTAAATCCTTCCCCTTTCATCTGCCACCAGGAGATTTGGTATATGGCCTCTTTTCCTCAACTCCTCACCATCCTTTAATTGACCCTTGAGAAAATGCCATCTAATATTATCAAAAGGATCATTTTCGGTGAAGAGGATGGAAGAAAAAACCGAACAGATTGGGAAAAAGGGTTTTAGACTCTTAAAATTCTTTGCCTATGCCTCCTTTGGAGTCTTGTTGGTCTTCACCTTTCCCTTTTCCACAATAATTTCCAGGAATGCCAAACAGCTTCTGCTACAAAGCTATGAAAACTATGCCTTGCTCATAGGACAAAACCTGGATTACCAAATATTCCAAAACTTTTCCCTGCCCGTGGTGGCAAAATACGGACAAATACGCCTAAGGGACGAAGAGCAATATCAGCTCATGGACAAGGTGGTGAAAAATACCATACACGGCTTTAAGATAGACATGGTAAACATCTACGACATAAACAAAGGTATCATTGCCTACAGTACAAACCCTACCCTGGTGGGGAAAAAGGTAATCCTTGGGGAAGGATATAAGGCAGCAACATTGGGGAACTATTCATCAAAGCTCATAAAGCAAGGAGGAGACATCTGGGGAGTTGGACTGATCATCCCTTCCCATGAGACAAAGCTCAGGACCTTCTTGCCCTTTAAGGGAGTAGATCCCCTCTCAGGGGGTCAAACCTATATTATGGGAGTCTTTGAGCTCCTTCAAGATGTTACTTCTGAATACAATGAAATGAAAAAATTTCAATATGTCGTCTTTGCAATCTCCATAAGTATAATGGCCCTCATATTTGTGAGTCTTCTTTTGGTTGTGAGAAAGGCAGAAGCAATACTTGAGCAAAGATCCAACGAACAAAGGGAATGGGAGGCCAAATTAAGTCAGGCAGAACGTTTGGCAACATTGGGCAGGATGGTTGCAGTTATCTCCCATGAGATAAAAAATCCGCTTGGTGTTATCAGCAGCACTACTGAACTACTTCAGCACACACAAACATCACCAGAGGATCTGAAGCAACTGCTTGGGATTATACTTGAAGAATCAAGGAGACTAAACGGCATTCTCGTTGAATTCCTGGACTTTGCAAGGCCAAAGACGCCTGAGCTCAAGGTCTTTGATATGAGAGATACAATTTCACAGGTACTTGTATCATTGGATCAAGAGATGAAAAAACAACATGTGAAGGTGGTAAAGGAACTTTCAGACATTCCAGTTCTTGTAAAGGCAGACGAAAACCAGATCTACAGGGCCCTCTTTAACATCTTCATAAACTCCCTTCAGGCCTTGGATGGAGAAGGACAAATCGGGGTAAAGATCTCCCTAAAAGATGGATCTTGGGAGATCTTGATAGAAGACAATGGAAAAGGCATTGCTCCAGAGGATGTCAAAAAGGTATTTGAACCATTTTTCACCACAAAAAGAAAAGGTTCTGGATTGGGATTGGCTATAGTAAAGAACATAATTGATGCTCACAAAGGTTTTGTTGCAATCGAAAGTCAACCTGGGTTTGGTACAAAGGTGAAAATTTCCTTGCCAGCTTATATGGGAGAATAATAGGATGGACAGCATACTCATAGTGGACGATGAAAAAAATTACCAAATTGTTTTGAAAACGCTATTGAGTCAAGAAGGGTATGAGGTTTTAAGCGCAGGAGATGGAATTACTGCGTTGAGGATTTTTCAGGATTCTGACATAGACCTTGTTATCACAGACCTTAAAATGTCAAATATGTCAGGTCTTGAACTTTTGGAAAGAATAAAAGCTTTAAATGAAAGCGTTCCTGTTATCATTATGACTGCCTATGGCACAATAGATACCGCTGTGGAAGCCATGAAAAAGCATGCATACGATTTTATAACCAAGCCTTTTGAAAACGAACGCCTTATATCAACCGTCAGAAAGGCCCTTGAAAACTACAGACTTAGACGTGAAAACATACTCCTAAAAGACCAGTTGAAAGGAAGGTTTTCTTATCAAAACATAGTGGGTAAGAGCAAAGAGATGCAGAAGATCTTTGACATAATCCAAAAGGTGAGCCCTACCAAGAGTTCTGTTTTGGTCACTGGGCCATCTGGTACGGGTAAGGAGCTCATTGCGAAGGCCATTCATTATAACAGTGTGAGAAAGGATGGCCCTTTTGTGGCCGTGAACTGTGCTGCAATCCCAGAGACACTTTTGGAGAGCGAATTATTCGGCCATGAAAAGGGTGCATTTACCGGTGCTGTTTCCAGCCGCAAGGGGAGGTTTGAACTGGCAGACGGTGGCACCCTCTTTCTGGACGAGGTGGGAGAAATGAGCCTGGGTCTGCAGGTGAAACTTTTGAGGGTCTTGCAGGAGATGGAATTTGAGAGGGTGGGAGGTACTAAGACCATCAAGGTGGATGTTAGAATCATAGCTGCCTCCAACAGGGACCTCAAAGAAGAGGTAAAGGAAGGCAGATTCAGGGAAGATCTATATTACAGGCTCAATGTAATCCACATAAAGATCCCAGCACTGAGGGAAAGGCTGGACGATCTGCCACTCCTTGTGGAACACTTCCTAAATAAGTTTAGGCACCCCGATGAACCCCCAAAGAGACTCTCCCAAGAGGTGTGGAAGGTCTTCTACTCCTATCCCTGGCCGGGAAATATCAGGGAACTGGAAAATGTATTGGAAAGGGCAGTGGTGCTATCCAATGGTGAACAGATAACCTTGTCAGACATCCCAGAGGAGATAAAGGGGTCCAAGACGCCCTTGGAGCTAAACTCCCTCATTCCTCCGCCGATGCCCCTCCCCCAATTGCTGGATAAGATAGAGGAAGAACTTGTGAAATGGGCATTAAAAAGGTGTAACAATGTGCAAGCCCATGCCGCAAATCTCTTGGGGATCACCAAGAGCCTTATGCAGCACAAGTTGAAGAAATATAATATCGCCCTTTAAGGGGACAAAAATTTTAAACGGGATTTTTTCAAATAATCTTAAGAACTTACCCTCATATCTTAAAAGGCAGGCCATCTTTCGGTCAAAATTCTTGTACCTCGGATCCTTCCAGGTCCTCTATTTCTAAGGTACCTATAGGTGGCAAGGAACTTGCATTATAATATGACAAAATCACTCTTTCCTCCTGACCAAAAATCCCCCAAAAGGGGATTTTTGGTTTTTATTTTATTATAAAAGTGCCTTGGAGAGGGCCACAAGGCCTGCCCCCAAGACCATTATCAATCCTCCCGTTAATCTAAACCTTAGGTTTTCCTCTTTGAATAGGATCAAACCGTAAAGCATCCCGAAGAGTATGCTTAGTCTTTTTATGGCTATCATGTAGGAGACCTCTACCATTGAGATGGCATAGTTGTGCAAAAAGATGTGCATGTAATACAATAGCCCTACCAAGATTATCTTTGGGCCAGGGCTCACGATATCTCTAAGTATATGCCTTTCCTTCAAGGCATAATAAGAAAGTATCAAGATATTTTGCGTGATGAAAAAAAAGCAGCCAAAAAACATGACACTTGAATTTACTATGCCCAATTTCCCTATAACAGCTCCAAAACTAAAGAAAAGCGAGACAAAGGCCATCAATATCGAACCTTTTTCTTTAAAAATGGCCTTAATCGGCATAAGGATGTCTTTCATCTCGGATGTTACATTAAGCACATATGCACCTATTACAACCATAAAGATACCCAAAAGACCAATTAAATTAATTGGTTCACCGAGGATTAAATAACCAGTCAATACAGTAAATACAGGAGTAAATGCAAGAAATGGAAGACTTAAGCTAAATGGAGAAACCAATATAGCCTTCATATAAAGAAAGTAACTCAAGATGTTCAAAGGGACTCCCAAAAAGATTGAGAGCCAAAATTTATAATTCAGCTCAGGCCTGGGTATGAAAAAGGAGGTTATGATCAAAAACGGCAAGGAGTACACAAGAGGAGCAAGGGCAAGCACCTTGAATCCCCTGTTCCCAAAAAACCGCTTACTCCATGCATCCGCTGAAGCCGCTAAAATTGCAGTCAATAGTGATAATAAGATCCACATCCCTCAATAATCCACTTCCCCATACCAAACCGCCTCAGGTTAGCTGAACCAATACCATATTAACGCCTGAGCATAAAAGCATCAACGCTAGCCTTGCTTTCGGTGGACCGTTGATACCCAGGCTGCTTTTCCCCTAACCTTTCTTTCAAAAAATTCATTGCAACATTAGGAATTTGGCTTATATAAACCTTACAAAACATTTTGTGCTTTATGACTTGGCAAAGGACAAATATACTTATATAAACTTAGGATGCAACCTTAGCATAAGGGGGATAGCATATGAAAAACATGGCCAATGGATCCAAGGAATTCCCAAAAAATATGAGTTTTGAACAAGTCATGGCAAAGCTACTTGAAGGGAATGAGCGATTTTTTCACGGAAAATTGGAAGCTAAAGATATTAGCCACACAAAAAGGAGCTCACTATTAGGAGGCCAATCTCCCTTTGCTATAGTTCTTAGCTGTTCAGATTCAAGGGTTTTACCTGAATTGATCTTTGATCAGTCACTTGGAGACCTATTTGTAATAAGAGTGGCAGGAAATGTCGTAGATACACTGGAGCTTGCAAGTATTGAATATGCAGCAGTCCATCTCAAAACAAAAATGCTTATAATCCTTGTTCACACTCATTGTGGAGCAGTTACAGCTGCAGTTGATACAGAACATGACCATGCAGGCAATATTCGGGAGGTTATAAAAAAGCTACGCCCTGCTGTTGAAAAGGCAAAGGGTATGGGTGGTACAAGGGAAGACATCATCCAGATTGCCATAAAAGAAAATGCCTTTCTTACGGAAAATGAAATTCTTAAAAACAGCGAAATTATAAGAAACCTTGTGGAAAAAGGACAATTTAAGATCGTAAAGGCTTTGTATAACATGGCAACAGGCAGGGTGGAGATTTTATGATCTGAGCAAGGTAATTAATCTAAGGTCTGTTTAAGACCTTAACAATAAAATCAGCACATTCACCTGCACCGTTTTTGGCATCTGCATTTGATCTCCTAAGCCCGAGGAGGCCTAATACCTTTTGAAGCATGTCTCCCTCCCTGAATTCCAATAGGTTCACCTCCAGTGCGTTTCCAAGGGTAAGGGCAAAAGTTTTCAAGCAATCCATTTCTGGATAGTCTTCCCTTACAACAAATGCAAAGGGAACTCCTGTGTTGGCCACTTCAGCCAAAGTGGAATAGCCCAGCTTTCCTATAACCCCATCGGAGGCATTCACCAGGTCTGGATGGTAGAATTGGGAGAATTTCGGTAAGAATATCACATTCCCACAATCCCTGAGCCCAACCCCATCTGTACAACATACTAACTTGACCGGATAGTTTCTCAGTTCCTCCACAAAGCTTTCATTGATGAAGCTAAGCCTTTCAAAGACACCTCCCATTGAAACCAAGATCATCTTTTCTCCAGCGCCTATGTTGAGCTCCTCCCTGACCCTGTCTCTACCTTTTCTTACGCATCTTGAGACAGGAGGGACAATCAGATCACAGTCATACTCACCGCAGTAAGGAATTGTCCTGATCCTATATTGGGCAGTTTGGTTGATCTTCTTGATCTTATTTATTATGGGACGGAGTTTGGGAACCCTATCTTCATAGAATTCATAGATCCAGTCCCATGTAAAATTCTCGATCAAGATAGAAGTCAAATTTAGTTCATTTGCTATTTGAATTCCAATCGGTGATATATCGGATACAACCAATTTGGTATCTGTCTTTAACAACAAATCCTTTATGTCCTTAGTATTTTCCTCATAATTTCCATAAAAATTCTCTAAAGCAGTAATGCTTTTATCCATATCCACTTCTAAGGCGGAAGCCTGCACAAAGCCCACATCTGTCTGAAAAGGATAATACAAAAAATCTCTTTCAATGCTATTTTGAAAGAACTCCTTGGGGACGGTACTTAATATGAGAGGAGTAACAGAATGCAATCTTTTCATAAGCTCCTGGATAATAGCGCATGTTCTGGCTGCATGACCAAAACCATGGGGTGTTATGAAAAAGGCAATGGAAGTCATATGTTTTTGTTGCAATCCCTCAGGGAGTGATTAATTGTGGTCCATAATTCATCCTTCCCCATACCTGTCTTGCTGGAAAAGACTATTGGAGGATATGGAATTTCCTTTAGAGTCTGCCCAATGAGTTTTTTCTTCAATATCATCTCAGATTTTGAGACCTTATCTGCCTTTGTAAGCACAACACAATAATCAATATCACCTTCTCTAAATCTGTCGATGAGCCTTAAGGCATCCTGGTCCAATCCCCTGCGAATATCCAAAAGCAACACCACCAAGCAAAGGGTGGGTCTTGGCCTCAGGTAGGCCAGTATGAGCCTTTCTAAGCCTGCCCTTATTGCCTTGGATGCCTTGGCATATCCGTAACCAGGCAGGTCCACCAGAAAAAAATATGAAACCTCATAAAAGTTGATGGATCGGGTCTTGCCGGGTGTGGCACTTGTCTTGGCAAGTCCACGTCTGTTCACAAGGCAGTTTATGAGCGAGGACTTGCCCACATTGGACTTCCCCCAAAAAGCCACCTCTGGCTTGCCCAACGGACATAAATCCTCCTCGGTCCACACAGACCTTATAAACCTTGCCTCCATTAGGAGCCCAAAAGGGAAATTAGTCTGTTAAAGCCTTTTTGGATGTTTTGAAGGGAATTGGCATAGGAAAACCTGATAAAGCTCTTCACGCTGTTTCCAAATTCCACACCAGGGGTTACGGCCACACCTGCCTCCTCCAAGAAGATGCGGCTCACCTCCAAGGAATCGGGATGCACATGGGATGCATCGCAAAATACATAGAAGGCACCTTTGGGTTCCACATGTATCACAAACCCAAGTTCCCTGAGCCCGGAGACCATAAAACTCCTCCTTTCATCGTAGGTCCTCACCATGGCCTCCAGGTCTGGGCCTGCCTCCTTGAGGGCAAAGATGGCTGCCCTCTGGGATATGCTATTTGCAGAGATCAAGAAGTTCTGCTGGAGCTTTTGAAGGCCCCTCATGCCATGTCTTGGGGCTATGATATAACCCAACCTCCAGCCTGTCATGGCATATCTCTTGGAAAAGCCGTTTAGCACAAAGGCATTGTCTGTGAATTCAAGAATGCTGTGGCACTTAGCCCCGCTGTAAGTTAGTCCGTGGTAGATCTCATCGGAGATTATGGTAACCCCTAAGGATGCAAGCTCTCTCAGGACCTCTGCCTCTATTACCTGACCTGTGGGGTTTGAAGGGGAGTTTATCACCAAGGCCTTGGTCCTTGCACTCACCATCCCCTTGATCTTATCTGGATCGGGCATAAATCCCTGTTCAGGCGAGGTCACATGGAATATTGGAACGCCTCCCACAAATCTTATAAAATTGGGATAACAAGGGTAGTAAGGCTCCGGCACGATCACCTCATCCCCTTGGTCCAAGAGCGCAGAGAATATCAACAGCATGGCAGGAGATGTGCCAGAGGTCACAAGGACTTGATCTGGATCTATTGAAACGCCGTATTCTGCCTTGTAATGTTCACAGATTGCCTCCCTCAGCTCCAAGAGGCCCAAGCTATGGGTATAGTGTGTCTCATTGGAATTCAGCGCCCTTAGTGCACCCGCCTTCACACATTGGGGTGTGTCAAAGTCCGGCTCGCCTATTTCCAAGTGCACAATCTCCTTTCCCTGGGCCTCCAATTCCTTTGCCCGTTCAAGGATATCCATCACCTTAAAAGAGGTAATCTCTTGGGCCTTTCGGCTGATCATATGACCTTGTTTAAGGAGTATTCGATGATACCTTCAGCACCTGCCTCTATGAGCCTTGGAACCAGGTCCCTTACCACCTTCTTATCCACCACCGTCTCCACAGAGACCCATGATTCGTCATATAGACTGGCTATGGTGGGCGCATTTAGGCTTGGCAGGTGTTCTATAACCTCTTTGAGCCTTGCCTTGGGTACATTCATCTTGAGCCCCACCATGTTCTCTGCCCTCAAGGCACCTTTTAAGAGCAGGGCAATCTGTTCAATCTTCCACCTCTTCCAAGGGTCTTTCCAGGAGTTTTTGTTGGCTATGAGCTGTGTATTGGTGTACAAAAGCTCGTGGATGATCTTTAAACCATGCGCCCTAATGGTGCTTCCCGTCTCGGTAACCTCCACTATGGCATCTGCCAAACCGGAAACCACCTTTGCCTCTGTGGCACCCCATGAAAAGCTCACCTCCACCTCTACCCCACGCTCTTCAAAGTACCTTTTTGTAAAGTTCACAAGCTCGGTGGCTATCTTCTTCCCCCTGAGATCCTCCAGGGAGGTAATGGAAGACCCTGCGGGCACCGCCAAGACCCATCTGGCTGGATTGGCACTCACCTTACTATAAACAAGGTCGTCCACCACCACCACATCTGAATTGTTTTCCAAGATCCAGTCCTTGCCTGTAAGCCCCGCATCCAAGGTACCCTTTTCCACATAGATGCTCATCTCCTGTGCCCTGCAGATGCTACATTCTATGGTGTCATCGTCAATGTCAGGGAAATAGCTCCTGTCGTTTACATTGATCTTCCAGCCTGACTTCTCAAATAGGTGTAAGGTGGCCTTTTGCAGACTTCCCTTTGGTATCCCAAGCTTTAATACATTCATCTCCCGTAAACCCTCTCAGGATCGAATATCTTTTCCTCCACGATCTTTACCTCATCCCCTTCCAATGCCCTGTAAAAGCAACTGGCATAGCCATCGTGGCAACAGGCGCCTCCCACCTGCTCCACCTTAAACAGTACCGTATCCCTATCACAATCCAGAAGTACCTCCTTTATCTTCTGCACATGACCTGAGGTATCTCCTTTATGCCATAGGCAATTCCTGGATCTGCTAAAAAAGTGGGCCTCTTTTGTCTTCAAACTCAGCTCCCAGGCTTCCTTGTTAAGGTAGGCCAGCATCAGGACCTTTTTTGTGAGATAGTCCTGCACGATCACAGGCACAAGCCCGTTCATCTTCTCAAAATCAGGCTCCATTGGAGATCCACCTACCAAGCCTTTCTTTTCATGATATCTTCAATATGCTCCTCGGCCCTTTTCTCTATCAGCATCACCCTTTTATGCTTTGCCTCGCCTATTTTTTCAAGGATCTTGTTTATGTCAGCGGGTTTTTCCACAAAATCCATAGCACCGGCCTTGATGGCCTCCACCCCTTTTTCAATGGTCCCATGACCTGTCAAGATTATGATCTGAAGGTCCGGGTTTTCCTCTTTCAGTTTCTTAAGTGTCTCCATGCCGCCTATACCAGGCATCACAAGATCCAAGATAATGGCATCAAAATCCCTTCCCTTTGTCTTGGAAATGGCCTCTTCTCCGCTTGTGGCAGTCTCTATCTTAAGGCCCCTCATCTCAAGCCTTTTTGAAAAGGCCTTCAAGAACTGCTCTTCATCATCCACCACCAATACCTTTCCCCTTAATTCTTCCTCCATAGGTTGACCTCCTTTCGAATTTCCAAGCACCTCTCATATGCCTTCTGTATTTGGGTTACCAGTTCCTCAAAATTGGCAGGTTTCCTCAAAAAGGCAAAACTCCCAAGCCGATGAGCCTCGGCCTGGTCATCACCGTTTCCGTGGCCTGTAAGTACAATCACCTCTACTTCAGGCCATCTTTCCTTACAAACCCTCAACACATCCAAGCCATCCATGCCGGGCATCCTGAGATCCAGGAGCATCACATGGGGTTGAGCCTTTGTGAGATAATCAATGGCCTCGTGACCATCATAGGCCACATCCACGCAAATCCCCCTCAAGAGAAGCCTTTTCTTTAAGATCTCAACAAAGTCCCTTTCATCATCCACCAACAAAAGCCTTATTTCACCATTCATGTTTATCCCATGCCTTCAAAGAAAAGCGTAATGGAATTTGGGTTATTTTCCATGGTCTTGCATCCTAAACTACTCTTTGCATATTCTATCACCTCATCAGAACACAACCATACTTCCTCTGAATCACAAATTCCATCCTCCACAGCAAAACAAACAGTACATCCTTGATCTTTTGCCTTGGTGATCACCCTTATGCAACCCCCAGCCTTCATCCTTTTCAGAAATCTTTCCATCAAACAAAAAAGCAAAAAGTGGACCTTTGAAGGATCACTATAAATGGGTGGCACATCAGGAGAAAAATCCCTTTCAAAGCTAAGCCTCTTTTGTATCGTAGCCCTACTTGCCAATACCAAGAGTTCATCCAAGATGTCGTTTATGGAGAAGGTGGAAAAGGCATTGTCCATTCTATGGCCAAAGCTGTTTAGCCTTTTACTCAATACAGTTGCCTTCTCTATTTGCTCTTCGGCTTCAATCATTGTATTGGTGATCTCGCTAATATCATCTTTAAATTGACCCTTGATCTTTATCAGATCATCCAAAAATCCAACCGAGTCCTTTATAATTGCAAGATGATTATTCAATTGATGCGTAAATAAAGACAGAATCTTTCCGATAAACTGAAGCTGAGCTACCCTCATCTTTTCACATTTATCTTGATCATCCAATTCAGTCATCTCCAAATTCACAATCCTGTGGCCTTTGATATAATACCATTTTTACCTTGTTCCCTTTTGGAATCATAAAAGATGTGGGCCATGGATTCAAGCCATTTCTCCATGGCCCTTAGCCATGAATTTTTCTATAAATTAGGCCTAATTCCTCTATAGCCTACTATCCTATTTCAACAGTATTTGCATCCCCATGATGGGCCAAATACTGACTATGAAAATGCACAACACTAATAAGAGGACGATACTCATCACTATACCATGTTTGAAAAACTCCCCGGGGGTAAACTGTTTCGATTCATATGCAATGGCATTTGGAGCCGCTCCAATAAGAAGAACAAATGGCATACCTGCAGTAACTAACGACGCATAAAAGATGACATCAGGAGCTACATTGAGATATTTTGCAATCACCAAAGAAACAGGCAAAGATATTGCGATAGCAGCAACGTTCATTATGAAATTTGTCATAATTAAAACAAATGTTGCAATACTCATTACAAACACAAGCCAATGGGATTTTTGAAACATCACAAGCCAGTTAACTGCCAACCACTGTGCTGCACCTGTTTTCCATAGGCAAAACCCAATACTCATCGCGCCACTAAATAACAGTATAATATTCCAGGGAATATCTTCCAGTTCTTTGACAGTTAACACCCTAAATAAAAAGAATATCAATGTTGAGATAAGCATGATTGCTGACCTATCCAAAGGTTTAAGGGCAGGAACAAAGGATTGAAGACCCATAAGCACAACCACCAAAACCACCGAAAAAATAACAAATTTTTCCTGTATGGTCATTGGACCTTGCTGTTCAGCAAGCCTTTTAACCCTTTCCTTTAGCCCTACTATCCTCTCTTTCTCAGGTTTCAAAAAGATAACAAGGTAACCCCAGATGAGAAAGATCATGAGCCAACCAACCAAGAACATGTATTTTGTGAGCTCAAAAAAGCCCACATCTCTACCAGTGAATTCCTTAAACATCCCTGCAGCAGCAGGTCCTCTGGCAGCTCCCAAGAAGGTAATTATGCTACCTGCGCCTGCGGCATATGCCATCCCAATGAACAAGGCCTTTCCGAATTTACTGGGCCTGTTTTCTTCGTCGTAAAGTGAATATATGGCCAACAAGATGGGAAACACCGTTGCAGCAGCAGCAGTATGTGCCATAAAGTGCGCAAGGCTTGCAGTAACCACAAGGCATCCCAGCAAGATAATCTTGGTATTTTCTCCGGCCAGTTGTAACATTTTGTATGCAAGTCTCTTTGTAAGTCCTGTTTTTGAAAAGGCCAGCCCCACCACAACAGAACCGAATATGAACATCACCGAAGGGTCCATAAAATCCCTAAAGGCATCCTTTGCAGACCTAATCCCAAATAGTGCCTGAAATACACCAATGGCAATGGATGTAACTCCAATGGGTACAACTTCAAACACCCACCATATACCTGCAAGCAAGAAGAGTGCTATAGCTCCTTGCCCTTCCCTTGAAAGGGGAAACTCTTTACCCGATGGATCCACTGCAGCTTTTATCGGCGGCATATAATATAGTAAAAGAAAAAGCCCAAGGCCCAATAAAATGAAAAACAGCCTTTTCCACTCAAACTTGGATTGAGATTCAGTTGTAGCACTCATAATATTCCTCCCAAGTCTAATTAATTTCACATCTCATGATCTCTTCTGCCACAAATTCAAATAGATCAACAAGTCTTAAGATACCAACGATCTGTTCCCCTCTAAGCACAAGAAGGGACTGATGTTTTCCGGCAATAAGCTTATGTACTGCATTTGCAAGAGTTTCATCTTCCTTTACATATTCTCCTGAGGTTGGAGAATACATGCAATCCCTTACCTTTGTGGTAGCAGCCTTGTAGCACAAATCCTTGAAAGGCTCTTCAAATAACTCCATGTCCTTCATAATTTTGTGCATTACGTCACCACTTAAGGCACTTGCCTCCAAGAATGCCCAGTTTGTCTTGCCCAAAATATCCTTGTACTTGGGTTCCAATGCCATAATAATATCCAGCTGGCTTAGCTTACCCACAACACGTCCGCTTTTGTCCACAACCAGAACAGCCCTGTGAGGATACTTGGACCCACTTTGAATTCTGTACCTCTCCTGGGCCTCCCTTAATGCCTTGACCGCTTCCAATAGGTTTGCCTCTTCGTCCACGGTGGCATACTCTTCTAGCCTCACCATAAGATCCCGCACGATTATATCCTTCATCCCTTGCCTCCCACACCTGAAACATTTGTTTCAAATTGTTTTGACGCCATCAGCTTGGAGCTTTCTATATCCTGCCAAGGGAAATGTCAAGGAAATGTATGTAATGGTGTATTATTTTGTGCAAAGACATATTGGAACATTCCTCCTGAGGCGGAAAAACAATTTTAATGAATATGAGGGACCTAATTCTAAAGATAGATGAAAGACCCGGCCTCTTTGGTGAGGCCGGAGCCCATTTCTTTATACCTCCTTTTTCTTGCCTGCCTTCATCTCAAGACCCATGCCGTTAAACAGCCACAGGATCCCATATCCGTACCAAAGGGTGTAGAACACATAGAACACCAACACCAACAATAGGGTTACAAACTTATTAGAGGCCTTTTCTGCCTTTATCCCATAGAAGTTATAGGAAACCTCCACTGCCTTTGCCACCACCTCATTTGCTATCTTTGCTTCCTTAAATTGTTTTTTGAGCTTGAATTCCTTTTCCATTTCCTTCAGTAGGTTCCACCAAGTATACAGGACTATCCTTGGATTCATCCCGTATCTTTTTTCAAGCTCACTTGTATTTTCGTAATACCCATCTTCACAATCCTTCACTATTTTCCCCAGTAACTCACTATAATTTCCTTTTATCTTTAACTTATCACCTTGTGCTTCTGTGGACGCACCTGCTTTCCTCAAAACTGTTTCAAAGTTATTTCCCATGTCCGCCTTCTTGGAAACCTCAACACTTATATCAGATAACTTTTCTTCCTTGATTAATCCCTTTACAGTTTCAAAATAATTGCTGGATCCTTTTGCAATACTGTTAAAGAAATCATCTGCCGCCTGAAATGCATTTTTTCCGCTAAAGATGGGTAGAAACATTATTACAAGCACAACGAAAAAGGCAGCAAGTGAAACAACACCAAGAATCATGTGTTTCCTATCAGTAGCCATATTACTCCTCCCCTCTCAGTGCCTTTAGATTTCCGAAGAACTTGCCAAACACCCATGCACCAAAGATACCAACCACTATAAAAAATATGTAGATCCCAATGGTATCTATAAACTTTGCAGTCTCAGGAGTAATGGAAATAAGCTTCATCTTGCCCAGCTTGCCTGGCAAAGAGAACAATCGGTTCACAAAGCCTGCCATTATGGTGATGGCATAAAATCCTCTTATGTGTATCCCTTTTACCACCTTTGTGGTAAGTGCTCCGATCTGTATACCCAAAAGGGAACCAAGTAACATTCCCATTGCAAGGGTATAAAACACAAACCCGTAGATGGCATATTGGACGATAGATGCATAGCCTGCTGTGAAAATGATCTGTAATATATCTGTGCCCACAGTGGTAAAGGATGACACCCCAAGCACATACACAAATATGGGAAAGGTGAGGAAGCCACCTCCCACGCCCATGATTGCAGCCACAAAACCCACAAACACACCTGAGCCTGCCACGAACACACCTGATATCTCCTTACCTCCTGGCACAAGGTCATGGTCAAACCTTATCATAGGGGGGGTCTTTACACCTTGTAATTTCCCAGGTAGACCTTTTCCCTCCTTTGTTACCTCTTCACCGTGAGGGCTCTCACCGTGGTGTGCCCCCACCTCAGCTCCTGACTTTCTTAGCTTAAAGAAGTCCACTAGTGCATAAACTCCAAGGAATCCCAGCAAAAGTGCATACACAATACTTATGAATGCATCACTCAAGACCGGATCCTTCTCATATAAGTACCTGTTGATGAGTCCTCCGCCTGTTACTCCTATCCCAGATCCCACCAAGAACGCTATGGCAAGCCCTACGGATACGTTTCCAAGTTTCTTGTGTACTGCCGTTCCCATTATTGCCTTTGCAAAGATGTGAAAAAGATCTGTTCCCACTGCTAATATACCTTTGATTCCTGCACTCATGAGTGCGGGTGTAATTACAAAACCACCACCTGCACCAATACATCCCGTTATAAGCCCTGCACATACGCCAATCAAAATGGATATCCAAAACACAAAAGGATCATAATGGGCAGGACCATAAGCTGTCTTTCCGCCTATAAAGTGTGGAAGATTCCCATCATTGGCTGCCAAAACAATAGAAAAAACAATAGCAGGCATGGCAAGCAACAACAGGATAATGATCTTCTTCTTACTTCTCAGAATATTGTTACTTGTCTCAATCTCCCACTTGGCATGGACCTTTCCTGCAAGTAAAATCATATTAAACATTTTTCTAAACATTTCACAAGCTCCTCCTTTTCATTTCAGATTCTCACTAATCAGCTTACATTTTGAGCCATACATTGGCATACAAAGAAAGGCATCAAGCAGATGCCTTTTTCCTGCGCTCAGAGGCCTGGTAAATTTTTTCCAGGAGCTCCTCCAATTCACACGGCTTTGTAAGGTAATCAAATGCCCCTTCTTTCAGGCCTTCTCTTGCAGCCTGCTCTGAGCCATGGCCTGTGAGCATGATTACGGGCATATCGGGTAACAGCCTTTTGGAGGTCCTCAATAATTCCAAACCGTCTATACCCTCCATCTTCAGATCAAAGATAGCCACATCAAAGTCCTCAGACCTCATGGCCAGTATGGCCTCTTGTCCTGAATATGCCTTTCTTACGATAATGTTTCTCTTGCCCAACCTGTTTGCCAAAACATTTGCATAGCCCACTTCATCGTCCACCAAAAGCAACTTAATGGGCGTTTTAAATTCCCTCATGGAACCGTTCATTTACCTCACCTCCCCTGTGCCAATCCGTTCCCATTTGCCTTGGGCAACAAAACGGTAAAGGTGGTACCCACATCAACGATGCTTTCCACACGAATCTCTCCCCCAAGCTTCTTGACGATCCCAAAGCAAATGCTCAAACCAAGCCCAGTTCCTTTGCCCACCGGTTTGGTGGTAAAAAACGGATCAAATATCCTGGAGAGATTTGCCTTTGGAATCCCATGGCCTGTATCCTTGAACTTCGCAAACACCCAATTCCCCTCTGTTCCAGTCTCTATATCCAGCTCACCTCCTTTCTTTTCCATTGCATCAATTGCATTATTGATAATATTCAAAAACACCTGTTGAAGTTCGCTTTCGGATCCCAGGATCTTTGGAAGATTTTCTCCATAACGCTCCAAGATCCTGACATTTCCGTATTTAGCCCTTTGTGTGGAAAGAGATACCAGCTCTTTTAGGATTATGTTTATGTCCAGTTCCTTCATTGCTGGATCAGTTTTCCTTGCAAAGCTGAGTAACTTATGTGTTATATCCTTACATCTCTTTCCTTGAATTTTTATCTGCTTGATTGATCTTTTGAATTCATCCAAGTTCTTACTGTCTTTGAAATCCTCCTCTTCGAGGAGATCTTCAAGCCAACCTGCTTCTTCTACCATAATTGCAACTGGATTATTAATCTCATGCGCAATTCCTGCTGCAAGTTCTCCAATGGATGCAAGTTTACCACTTTCCACGATCTGCTGAGTTAACATTTCCTTCTCTTTGTCAACTGTCTGCAACCTCTTTTCAATCTTTTGAGAAAGAAAAAGACCAATAAATATTACACCCACAAGGGTGGCGAAAACAGTAATCAAAGTGAAACCTACCATTGAATTGAACTCTGAAAATGCGTCAGAATATTCCTGGGTAAACACCAGCAGCCATTCCCTGTCCTTTAGTGGATACCCCACGAGTATCTTTTTCCTGCCATTTACAGAGTTATATACACTGCGAACGCATGTGGAGTTTGGACATTTTGAGTTGTTAATTATGTCGGTGATAGTGGGTATATCCTTTTCTATCTCCCCATACACTGCTGTCTGAAATTCACCCTTCTTGTTCACAATGAATGCAGTCCCGGTTGAACCAACCCTAATGTTTTCCACTAACTTGCTGAAGGCCATAAAATCAATTGTTGCCTTCAAGACCCACTTCTTTCCGAACCAGTCGTCCCTAACAGCAACGATAAAGTGAGGGTAGTTTCTAAGGCCCAAAAACACATCGCTCACATATGTATCCCTGTTTATGGCCTTTTGAAACCAAGGCGCATCACTGTAGTTTGCCTCTTTTAGCCTGTAGGGACCTGCGTAACTTACCTGTATACCTCTTTCATCCACCACTCCAAGGTCTACATAAAAGGTTCCATATATTGATTGCATAAAAAACAACTTGTCTTCTAACGAAGGTTGATAAGCAAGTTCTGCAAAAGTAAAAATCCTTGTTAGTATTCTCATATCCGAAACTCTTTTGATCAGAAAGGAATCTATATATTCAGAGTGCATTTTTATGAGAAGCTCAAGATGACTCCAGAGTCTTCTTTCATAGCTCTTTTGAAAATTAAACAAAAGTATGCCTGTAATAATAAGTAGAGGTGCAACACCTGCCACAATGACACTTATCAATATTCTCTTTTTTATGTGTTTGTAGTAATCCACAACTATCTACTCTCCCCAAAGATGTCATCAAGTGCTCTGATTATATTTTCTATACTCTCTGAACATTTTTCCACAAAAGAAGTATTTTCTCTTTTTATATACATCTTCGTTTCGGAAACATTGAAGTCATGGAATATGATTGGAACAGCAGGGACCCTTATTTCAAGCTCATTAATAAAATCAGGTAAAGGCTTGTAAATGCCCTCTGGATCCATGACAATTGCATCCGCAGGTATCGGCCAGTAGGCATACTTCATCGCCTCTTGGGGTGTCTTTGCAACCCTAACCTTGTATCCCTTCTGTGACAATTCCCTTTTAAGAAACTGCCTTATATTAGGATTCCTATCATAAACAAGTATGATCTTTTGGGTTTCCATGGCACATTTCATCTCAGCAAAAACCATTCCCTCTCTTTTGTTGCCCAGAGAGTTATGTTCTGAAGGATTTATTTAATTATGGTCTTGTCGGCACTGAAAACCTTTTACAGACTGTCAAAAATTTTGACATTTCCTTTTATCTTCCACCTAATGGATGAGGCCTTGGTTTTTTCAATGCCAAGATATCATTGAATTTAAGTACTGCTTAACTTACCTTGGCCTAAGTTTTGATATACTATTGAATTGTGATGAACAAGCTACTTTCAGTCATAAAAAGACTTATTCAAAGGAGAAAGGCCCCAGAGAACCTGGGTGTGCAATCCCTTTTCCGCTTTAAGTACACAAATTTCAAAGAGCTTCTCCAGTCCAACACTGAACTTGGAAAGCTCATTGCCGAAATAGAAGAGATGCTTAACGGAAACCATGTCTTCGGGATGGCCTATGTGAGAAGCAGGACAGCCATGGCCACTTCCCATGGGCTCAGGATGGTAAGGGCCCTAAATGCCATAAGCCGTGATAACTACTTGAACCTTTACATAAAGTTGGAGGAGATACAGACGAAGATAAAAGAAGATCTTGAGCAAATGGATAAAAAGATCCCCGAAGTGATGACCCTCCCTTATGCACAAATAAACAAGGAGATGGCGGATCTGGTGGGTGGTAAGAATGCAAATCTTGGAGAGGCGCTCAATAGAGCGAATGTCCCTGTACCAGAAGGTTTTGCAATCACAACCTACGCCTTCAAGGTGTTTATGGAGGCAAATGACTTGGTGGATCTTATACAAAAAAGGAAACTTGAACTTGAACCATCAGGCCCCAAGGAGGCACAGGAACTGAGTGAGGATATCCAGGCTATGATCCTCAGGGCAAAGGTACCAGATACCTTGGAAAAGGCCATACTAAGGGAATTTGAAGAAATGGAATTGAGATTTAAGCACACCAGACCTTTTAGTGTTGCAATGAGAAGTAGTGCAGTTGGAGAAGATTCTGAATTATCCTTTGCGGGCCAGTATGTTTCAATCTTAAATGTAACAAAAGACATGGCTTTGAATGCATACAAAATGATTATTGCAAGCCTCTACACTCCCAGGGCTATTGCATATAGATTTAATTTGGGACTGAGGGATGAAGATGTGGCAATGTCAGTTGCCTGCATTAGGATGATAAATTCAAGGTCAAGTGGTGTTGCATACACAATTGATCCTTCCAATCCAAGGGTGAATCACTTGGTAATCAATTCAGTTTGGGGCTTGGGTCCCTATGCAGTGGATGGGACAATTACTCCTGATAAGTTTCATGTGAGCAGAGAACATCCCCATCGGATTATTTACAAAAGCATATCCCATAAACCCCTAAGACTTACGATGGCAGAGCGAGGCTCCCTCAAGGATGAAGAGGTCCCCCAAGACATGAGGGACCTTCCCTCTGTCTCCCAGTCAGAATTAGAGATCATTGCCCAATATGCAATGGCCTTGGAAAGGCATTTTGGGCATCCTCAAGATATTGAATGGGCAGTAGACGAGGATGGGAAAGTATACATATTGCAGTCCAGGCCTTTAAGGATATCCGCTGATGCCCATGTGGCCACAAGGGCGGGAAAAGATTTTTCAGCAGAGGTGATCCTCTTTGGCGGAGAGTCCGTGTTCAGGGGAGTGGGATACGGGCCAGCATACCAAGTGAACACAGAAGATGACCTTGCCTGTTTTCCCAAGGGAGGCGTTTTGATCGCCAAACAATCCTCTCCCGAGTATGCGGTGGTACTCCCTTTGGCATCTGCTGCAGTGATAGAAAAGGGAAGTGTCACAGGACACTTTGCCTCTTTGGCAAGGGAATTCCGTGTACCTTGTATCATCAATCTGGAGGCAGCCACAAAGGCAATTCCCAATGGAATGGATATCACCGTTGATAGTACTGCATTAAAGGTCTATCGAGGTAAAATTGAAGAGCTTTTATCTTTGGCAGAGGATAAAAAGGGCATAATGTTCAACACCCCAGTGTATGAGACATTGAAAAAAGTCTCAAGACACATAATACCTCTTAATCTCATTGATCCAAAATCATACAACTTTTCTCCCCATGGGATTAAGACAATCCATGACCTGATGCGGTTTGTTCACGAGAAATCCTATGAAGAAATGTTTAAACTCAGTGATAATGTCTCCCAAGTGGGAGAGTATGCATACAAACTAAAAGCCCAATTACCCATAGACCTCCACATCATAGACATTGGCAATGGGCTTGTAACACAAAATATTTCTAAAAGTAAAGTATTCATGCAACATATCAGATGTGAACCGTTGAAGGAGCTACTTTTGGGCATGAATGAAGAAAGAGAAAGACTGCAAGGCCCACGACCTGTTAATTTCAAAGGTTTTCTTTCTGTTTTGACCGAACAGGCCCTCTCTCCGCCCAATTTAAATGTGGAGAGATTTGGGGACAAAAGTTATGCAATCATTTCCGATAAATATATGAACTTCAGCTCTCGTGTGGGATATCATTACAGCATACTGGATACTTACTGTGGGGATACCTTAGCAAAGAACTACATAACCTTTTGCTTTATGGGAGGTGCTGCAGATGAACTGAGAAGGAATAGAAGAGCAAGGGCAATAGGATTGATCCTGAAAGAAATGGGGTTTCAAGTGGATATTGTCAAGGATAATGTACAGGCCCGCATCTTAAAATACCCCAAAGATGAACTCCTCACAAAGTTAAGGCAAATTGGCAGGCTTTTGGAGTACACAAGGCAAATGGATATGCTTATGGAAAGTGAAGAAAGCGTCACAGCTTACGCAAAGGTTTTTTTCAAGGAATACCCATCTCCCTAAACCTAACACCCCTTAAACTTTTACACATTGTCAATAGGCTTTACATCCACAGGGTACAACCATCTCCACATAATGTCTCCCCGTAAGGGCGCCATCCATCCGCTTCTTTGGATAAGATGGTTAAGAGACACACTGGAACATATATTGCTTACCTTCTTATAAGAACATATTCCTTTGGGAGATGAGCGTGTCCTTTCAATATTTTGATAAACTCAAAAGAAAAATAAGATGGGCCCTGTTTAGTTTTGCAATTCTACCTGTTTTACTATTTGGTCTTACAGTTTATGCTCTATTTCAAAGGGCTTATCATCAGAAAATCACCGAAAACCTAAGGACAGTGGCTATAGACAAGAAGCAGGCTATTGAGGTATTTCTGCAAGAAAGGGTTAATCAATTGATTACCATTGCTTATTCTCACACTATTGACCAAATCAAGGATATGAACTATCTTTCTCAGCTTTTTAATTCAATTCAAAGCCGTTCTAAATATTTTGTGGATATAGGAGTGATAGATGAATTTGGAAACCATATCGCCTACTATGGCCCTTATAAACTGCTGGGAGTAAATTACAGAGAGTCAGATTGGTTTAGAAAATCTATAACTCAAGCAATATATATAAGCGATGTATTTACAGGTGTGAGGCAGGTACCACATTTTATCATTGCTGTGGTGCGCTATGAAAAAAACAGCTTCTGGATCCTTCGTGCAACAATAGATTCGGATATTTTTGAAAAGCTTGTAAACCCTGTCAGCATCGGCAAGACAGGAAATGCCTACATAGTTAACAGTGAAGGGATATTACAAACAACGCCGAGGTTCGGACAGAAGGTCTTAGACAAAAAAGAAGGCATCAACATGGAATCCATTTTTACAGCTGACTTGATCCTCAAAGAGATAGAAGGAAAGGATATGCTGCAGGTATCGGCCCGCTTGGACATAAAGGACTGGTTCTTGATAATAGAGCAAAATCCCAGCGCAGAGATTGGCCCACTTTTTAAAACCAGAAATCTTTCTTTGCTCGTTCTATTGGCCGGTTCAATCTTGCTAATAATAGGAGTGCGGTTTGTGGTGAATTTTATTGTGGAAGAATTAATTGTATTCCAAAGGGAAAAGGCCCAGTTGGATGCAGATCTGATACAGTCCAGCAAGTTGGCAGCACTGGGAAAGATGGCCGCTGGAATTGCCCATGAGTTAAACAATCCCTTAGCAGTGATCCTGGAGAAAGCAGGCTGGATGAGGGATCTCATTGAGGAGGAGGACATAAAAGAGAGTAAGAACTTTCAGGAACTGTTAAAGGCCGTGGATAAGATAGAAGAAAACGTGGAAAGGGCCAAGAAAGTTACTCATAGAATGTTGGGTTTTGCAAGAAAGATGGAACCTGTGGAGGAGACGGTGGACATAGCAAAGCTTTTGAACGAGACTTTAGGCTTCTTGGAGACACAGATAAAACTTAAAGGAATCAACATCCACACCGACTACTCTCCCCTTATTATCAAAGGAGACAGCTCCCAGCTTCAACAGGTCTTCTTAAACATCTTGGAGAATGCACGGGATGCTGTGGAAACAGGTGGAAATATCTGGATCAAGACATATGAATTGGAAAATGATCAGGTCTGTGTGGAAGTGGCAGACGACGGCCCGGGGATACCCGACTCGGAGAAGAAAAGGATATTCGAGCCATTTTACACCACAAAAGAAGTGGGAAGTGGCACTGGTTTAGGACTTTCAATATCTTATAGCATTATAAAAAAGATGGGTGGTGACATCACAGTGCACGATAACAAACCCAAAGGAGCGCTCTTCAAAATTAGGATACCTAAGAGAAGAACGGAAATATGAGAAATAGGGAGGCAATATGAGCCAATACAAAGTACTTGTGGTGGATGATGAGGAAGACTTTTTGGAGACTATTGTGAATCGCTTCAATAAAAGAGGCATAACAGCAAAGGGTGCTAATAGTGGGAAAACCGCCTTAGATCTTCTTCAAAAGGAAAGTTTTGACATTGTAATCCTGGATGTAAAGATGCCAGAAATGGATGGGATACAGGTACTAAAGAAGATAAAACTTAAATGGCCTGATGTAGAAGTAATAATGTTAACAGGCCATGCCTCTGTGGAGTTGGGAATTGAGGGGATGGAGTATGGAGCTTATGACTATGTCATGAAGCCTACAAAACTGGATATTTTGATTTCAAAAATGAACAAGGCCTATGAAAGAAAGCTCATTAGAACAGGTCAAAAAAATTAAGTACCTGACGGGTGCAATAATTATAAGCCTTGGTTTTATTACCTTTGTAAACAGGTATTCTTTTGAATTCGCCTTAATCTTATTTTTAGCTCTGTGTGAATATCTAAGTTGGAGATCAGAGTCAAAAATATTTTCTAAAATGCTTCAAAAAAGTAAAGAGCTCGATAATATGCTCATACAATCACAAAAGCTTGCTGCCATAGGAGAACTGTCAACGGGTATAGCCCATGAAATTAATAATCCTCTTGCTGTAATGACCCAGGAAATAGAATGGATGGAATATCTAATCTCAGGCCAAGGTGCTATGACCCAAGGGAAACTAAAAGAAATAGTGGATGGAATAAACGAGATAAGAAATCAAATTAACAGGTGCAAAGATGTTACACATAGGCTCTTGGCCTTGGCCAGAAAAACTGATCTTGTCTTTCAGGAAACCAATATAAATCAGATAGTGGAAGACATGGCAGCCCTTGTGGAAAAAGAGGCCAGGGTAAAGAACATCTCTGTCTTGAAGATACTCAACAAAAGCCTCCCCCAGGTTAAAACAGATCCTCCTCTTCTAAGGCAGGTCTTGTTGAACCTGCTTAATAATGCAATGTGTGCCATCGGCAGTAATGGGAGGATCATTTTGCGCACTGATACAGATGGTCCTCTTCTCACCATCTCCGTGGAGGACAACGGACAAGGCATTCCCAATGAACTCCTTCCCAGGATATTTGACCCCTTCTTCACCACGAAGGAGCCGGGTAAAGGTACAGGGCTTGGCCTTACTATCAGCCAGAACATTGTTCATAGACTAGGTGGAAGGATAGAGGTGCACAGCAAGGTGGGAGAAGGTACCACATTTAAGGTATATCTGCCAATGGAGGTAAGAGATGGAAGAGAAAGCTAAGAAGGCAAGGGTATTGATCGTGGATGACGAGGATAGGTTCAGACATACCCTGAGAAAGCTTCTGGAAGCAAACGGGTATAATGTGGAAGAAGCAGGAGACGGCTACGAGGCCCTTGAAAAGGTAAAAGAATCAAAATTTGATGTGATTCTCCTGGATGTTAAGATGCCCGGCATGCATGGAGTGGAGGTTTTGGCAAAGTTAAAGAAATTGGACCCACTTCCAGAGGTGATAATTCTCACAGGACATGCCTCTGTGGACATAGCTGTTCAAATGATAAAATTAGGGGGTTATGAATACCTGCTCAAACCCTGTCCCACTGATGAAATCATCGTAAAGATTGATGAGGCCCACGAAAAGAAAAAGGCGAAGGAAAACTTGATGTTGACAAAGGTAAAGTGATATAAGATTTATATCAGGCCTTTGAACAAGGCATAGTGTTTTGGGGCTATTTCACCCTTATCAACCTATAACGTGTAGCCGGCCCCTTTCCTATCTTTTCAATAAGTCCCAAGGAGACCAGTTGTTGCAAATCATATATTGCAGTTCGTGAAGGAAGGTTATCTCCCATCAATTCCTGATACTCTGAACGGGTTATCTCACCTTTCTGCATAAGTAAATTCAAAAGAACCCTTTGCCTTTTGTTTAGCTTTGGCACGGTAACATTTATCTCATTATCTGAAGAATCCATTACAACATTAAATAATTTATTCACTCCCATGTCCTGGATAGGCAGATCCTCAATCTTTATAACCTCTCCTTTAGCCATGGCTATAGCCCTTTTTATGCAGTGCTCAAGCTCTCTTACATTTCCCGGCCAATCATAACTTAGAAGGGCATTGTAGGCGCCCTGTGAAAGGCCTATGTTTTCCCTTCCCATCACCCCTTTAAATCTCTCCATAAAATTCCATATGAGCAAAGGAAGGTCCTCTTTTCTCTCCCTAAGGGGCGGGATGGTTATAGATATGACATTCAACCTATAATATAAATCCTCCCTGAAGGCCTTTTCCTCCACTAATTTCCTGAGGTCCTGATTGGTTGCGGCAATCACCTTCACATCCACATCCACTTCCTCATCGCTCCCAAGGGGCTTAATCTTTTTTAGCGACAGGGCAGTCAAAAGGGCCTGCTGCACCTTTAAAGAGGCACAAGCTATCTCATCCAAGAAGAGTGTGCCCCCATTGGCACTCAAGAAGGCCCCTTTTCTATCGGTTCTTGCCTCGGTAAAAGCACCTTTCTTATGACCAAAAAGCGTGTCCAGCAGAAGGTTCTCATCCAATGCCCCACAATTGATGGAAACGAATGGCCCATGTCTCCTGGGGCTCAACCTATGGATTGCCTCTGCCAATAATTGTTTACCAGTTCCTGTTTCTCCCACAATCAAGATATCTGCATCCACATTAGATGCCATAACCGCCTCTTCCTTAACCTTCATTATTGCTGAACTGTTACCCACAATCTCAGGGATCAAGTCCTCCTTTGCACTTCCATGTGACAAGTCATCAAAGTCAACCTTTTCCATTAATGCAGTCTTTAGAATATGTTTGTCTCTAATTTCAATTTCCCTGACCTGTTCCTGGATTTTTAATAGTAGTTGGTTTATTGCATCCTTCAACAGATCTGTTTCATAGTCAGAATCTTGAATTTCTATTGTACTTATTGAATCAACCCCTTTAATTTTATTAACAGCATCAACTAACTCAAGTATAGGTCGTGTCAAAACCCTGCTAATAAGGAGAATGATAAGAACAGCAAGCACTATGCTGGAAAGAGTTAGTATAAACATCACATCCACATGTTTGTATCCTGCAAAAATTTCCAACCTGCTTCTATCAAAATATGAAACGCCGGCCACAACCTGTTTACCTTCTAACCTTATTGGAGCATATCCCGTATAGCACTCTCTTACCCGTGAACCCTCAAGTTCCTGATAAAATGTAAAGACTCCACACTGCATTTTCTTAATCCCTTCCACCATATTCCAAAATTCAACATGCTCTCTATTGGGTCTGAACGCCTCTCTGAAAAAAGGCCTGCCGAAACTCCCTGAAAGTCCTCGGAAAGCAAGATCCAAGGAAAAAGATTTTTCCTGCTGGGGATTCTGTTGGGCCCCAAAAAGTATCCAGCCATCCAGGTCAAAGAAGTAGAGGAACCTTGGTTCTGGTGTTCTGGCATACCCATAAAGGGGAGATTCTTCAGAGTTGTAAAGGCTTAATATCCTTTTAATTACGCCTGCTGGTATTCCCACAACTATAACAGTAGAGATGACACCTTGCTTGTCCACTATGGGCTTGTAGATTCTAAAAACCGGTATGGGACCATGCTGTAATTGTCCTTCTAAGGAAGGATATATCACTTCAACAACCTCAGTAAAATAATCTGCCGAAATTTCAGAGTTAATGTATTTGAAAAAGATACCACTTGGATTTGGTTTAATATATTGAAGTTCATTGGCAGAGAAACAGCGGACATTTTCATTGCTGAAAGATGTAAGGAAACTGCATGATTTGTTTTTAGTGCTAAAGATTCCTATCTCAGCATAGGGAAATCCATTTATTATTGCAAAATTTTGATATGTTTTAACAAGGTCTTCACCCTCAACATAGGCTTTATGTATGAGGTTCATATCTTTTAAGACCTTTTCAAAAACAAGTTCAATCTCGTGAGCCACAGCTAATGTGTTTAAGGTAACGGTTCTCTTTATGGCCTCTTTAAGAAAGCTATTGGAGACAAGGCACGTAATATAACCGGTTATTGTGAGTATTAAAACAACCGAAGGGACAAGAGCCAGCATAAGCTTTACCCGTATCCTTTGTTTTTTGAAGTAAGTGGCAGTCCCAGAGAGCACCTCTCTGTATTTCATGTCTAACCCCCTTTTAAAAATCCTTTCACCATGAGAAATGGCAAAGCCTCGCAGCTATTTGGCATTTGCGGGTTCTAAAAAGCATGAATCATGCCATGTATTGCAAAATGCCCTGCAAATCTTGCAAGGTTTTGGCAATGCCGCACTGTAATGCTTCTGGCAAAGAGAGGCTCTTGGGAATAATTGATGGATTTTACTGATTGTAAGATCTTTATTTTACAAGGCCCTCAACCTGTTTCAGGTGTTTTGCTGGAATTTAGGTACGGTTTTTGATCTTACCCCAGGCAAATTCGAAAAGAGGAGGTGTTCCATGGGTTTACTAAAAAAGATCTTCCTAAGGCTAACAGGCGCAGTTCTTCTACTGCCCGCTCTTGCCTGGGCAGGGGGAGAAAAGGCAGAGGACATTGTTGTAGTGGCAGACACCAGAATGGTGGACAGTGCCATCTTGAAGTATTTTTCAGACCTTTACAACACAAACATACTTTTGTTCGCCGTTTGGGCAGTGGTTCTAACGGCCTTTTACGGGGTTTTGCTGGGAGTCATTATGGACTACATCATGGCAAGGACTGGAATAGACCTAAGATCCAGAAAGCTTTTGGAACACTAAAAAGGAGGTGCTGTTATGGAGTGGTTATATGTGTATATGCCCATTGCAGGGGTTAAAATCTTTTGGCCGGGCCTTGTGCTCATAGGCCTTTCAGTGGGAATAATTGGGGGCTTCTTTGGCATGGGAGGGGCTTGGATGGTTACACCAGGCCTCAATATCCTGGGATTTCCCATGGCCTTTGCCATAGGTACTGACATAGCACACATAGCGGGTAAATCCATCATTTCCACAATGAGGCATTCCAAATTTGGTAATGTGGACTACAAGCTTGGGGTAGTAATGATAGTGGGAACTATGGCAGGCATAGAAATAGGAGCAAGGCTTATTATGTATTTTGAACGTCTAGGAATTGTAGGTTCTGTGGTGAGATGGGTGTATGTGGCCTTTCTGGCCCTCATAGCCACTATGGTCTTCTATGACTATTACAAGGCCATACAGAAAAAGAAGGCAGGTATAGTGGATGGTGAAAAAGGTACAGAAGGTGTAACATGGTACAAGACCTTACATAAGATAAAGATACCACCTATGGTGCATTTCAAGGCAGCAGGCTTTACCTGCTCCATGTGGCTTCCTATATCCGTGAGCTTCCTCACCGGTCTCCTTGCAGGATTTCTGGGGATTGGAGGCGGACTTTTGCGTATGCCATCGCTTGTATACTTAATAGGGTGTCCTACCCATATAGCAGTGGGAACAGATCTTTTCGAGGTGATGATATCAGGCCTTTACGGAGCCTTTACTTACACCCTAAAAGGTAGGATAGAGATAGTGGCAGTGTTTATCATGCTAACCGGCGCTGCAATAGGTGCGCAGGTAGGTACTGTAGCTACTAAATATGCAAAGGGCTATGGTATAAGACTTCTGTTTGGCTGCGCAGTACTTACATGCATGATCTCCATAATACTTAAAGAATACGGTTTTTCAAATTTGGCAGCGGTAATAATCCTTGGTTCAATCAGTACAATAAGTGCATACATTGCATACATAATGATTAAGGGTGCAAGGGAAGAGATCAGAGAAAAGAAACTTGCAATGGCCATGGCAAAGGCTTAACAGGAGGTGTGAACATGAATATGAAGATTATACTACCTTTAATGGTAATAAGCTGCCTTATAGCATCTTTGACATTTGCAGCAGAGGTGTCCCAAGGCAAATGTATACAATATGATGTAAATCAAAAAGTCCTGGTTATTGAAGAATATGATACAAATATTTCCAAGGAATCTCCATATGGGAAGCCAACAGGCATAAAAAATACATATAAACTGGCTAAAGCCAAAATTGGTATTAACCCAGAGCCAGGTGATATAGTGAGAATAGCCTATGTTATAAACGGAACAGAGAGAAAGGCACTCAAGGTCATGAACGTAACCAAACAAGACCTTAGGAAAAAATAGTACTAACCTAAGCGGACAAAATAGGAGAAGAGCATGAATATAAGGTCCAAATTGATGGTACTCGGTATAGATGTACTTATCTTGGCCGAACTTACTTTTGCCATGTACTTAGGCCATGTCAAAGGAGAGGATCTTACCACATACTTTTTGAAAACCTTCCTGCCCATGGCAGCAGTGACCCTTTTCCTGGGCAAATGGGCTGTAAAAAAATTAGCAGGTTGAAAAATTAAGACAATCACAGGGGGTTTAACACACCCCCTGTTCCTCCAGCCCTTGGATTTCTCCTGTCCTTGCAGGTCCTTTAGGCCTTTTAACTTCCCTTTACCCAGCAAGGGGTATTCGAGAAGGATTAGGCCTGTGCATAACACAAAATAGTCTTCTCTGAATCGTTGCCCTTGTGCCAGCGATTTTATAATATAACCCTACCAATGAGGGCACCATAGTTTACTTGGGAATGAGGCGTCTAACCAAACTAAATTACAGGAGAATCCCCTCGAGCTGGGTTAATCCAACAGGCAAAAGAACTTATAGAGAAGGCGTTCTTCTCTTATTTAGACCCAATAGAGCTCTCGGCGGCCTAAAAGACTAAAGATCAGGCCAATTTCTATTATCGTGGGAGAGTTATGAAGATTCTTGAATACTACGGGCTTGATACATCAAAGGTAAAGAAGCAATACGAAAAAGTCATTGGCTATCTTGAAAAGGACGACTTTCGTTCAGCAGAGGTGAAAAAGCTCATCCCTCATGACCTTTACAGGGCAAAGCTTGGCGATTCTAACAGGCTTATTTTCAAGATCATGTCATACAATGGCGACAGATATGCGGTGATCCTGGAACTTGTGCTGAACCATGCCTATGAGAAATCCAGGTTTTTGAGGGGTGCAAGAGTGGATGAATCCAAGCTCCCTCCTGTAACTCCAAAGGAACTCACAGAAAATTCCTTTACAGCCTTAAGCTATGTGAATCCATCCACAAGACACTTTTACTTCCTTGATAAGATCCTTTCCTTTGACCCGGAGCAGCAAGAGGTTTATACAGTCCCATTGCCTGTTATCTTAATAGGACCTGCTGGTAGTGGTAAGACCGTTGTAACCCTCGAAAAGATTAGACTATTATCAGGCAAGGGGCTTTATGTGACCCTATCTCGCTACCTTGTGGATTATGCTGAAAAGCTGTATTACAGCCATCACTATGAAAACGAAAATCAGGAGTTATCATTCCTTTGCTTTAAAGAGTTCTTAGAGAGTATACACATACCAGAGGGAAAGGAGGTCACTTATCAGGTCTTCTCCAAATGGATAGAAAGGTTTCCCAAAAAAGGGCTTATTGGCGATGCCCATAGGCTTTACGAGGAGATAAGAGGGGTAATAACGGGTGCGTCCTCGGAGAAACCATGGCTTACGGAGGAAGAATATGTGAATCTTGGAGTTAAAAGATCCATATTCCTTCCAAAAGAGCGACCCTTTGTCTATGGCATATTTGAAAGATACCTAAGATTTTTAAAGGAAAACAATTACTATGATCCCAACGTGCTTGCATATCAGTATCTCAAAGAAGTAGAGGCGGTGTACGATTTCTTGGTGGTGGATGAAGTTCAGGATATCACAAATATCCAGCTTCAACTTATCCTAAAGTGCCTTAAGAATCCTAACAACTTTATCCTGAGCGGAGATTCCAACCAGATCGTCCACCCAAACTTCTTTTCCTGGAGTGGCCTCAAATCCATGCTTTATAACACCTCATCTCTGCAACCAAGGAAGATCACAAGGATTCTAAATAGAAATTTTCGCAATTCCTTGGCCATAACAGAGCTTTCAAACAGGATTCTAATGATCAAGCAAAGGCGATTCGGTTCCATTGACAGGGAAAGTGCATATCTTATGAAAAGTGTATCAAATGAAAAGGGAGACGTATTCCTCCTTAAAGAGACAGATAAAATAAAATCTGACCTAAATAGAAGCATAATGAGATCCACGAAATATGCCGTCCTCGTTATGCAAGATGAGCAAAAGCAAGCTGTCAAAAGGTTTTTCAACACGCCACTCATATTCAGTGTTCAGGAAGCCAAAGGCTTGGAGTACGAAAATGTAATCTTGGTCAATTTTATAAGCAATGCAAAAGCAAGGTTTAACGAGATTATAGAAGGTATAAACCCAGAGGACTTACAAGGAGATATCCAATATATGCGTGCCTCTGACAAAACAGACAAGTCGCTTGAAGTTTACAAATTCTTTGTAAATTCTCTTTATGTCGCCATAACACGTGCAATAAAAAGAGTGTATCTGATTGAAAGCGAAGTAAGTCATCCCTTTCTAAGACTTGTTGGACTTATGAATTCCCTTGATACTATCTCGGTAAAACTAGAACAATCCACGAAGGAGGAATGGCAAAAGGAGGCAAGAAAGCTTGAGCTCCAGGGGAAATATGAACAGGCTGAAGAAATAAGAAGGAGAATCCTTAAGACACAACCGGTGCCCTGGGAGGTCTTAACAAATGAAGAGGTCATGAAATTGGTCTCTCAGATTCAAACGGCCAAGGATAACCCCCAAAAACCACGAAAAAGGCTCTTTGAATATGCCCTTTTTTATGATGCACCGATAATTATCAAGTTCTTAAGTAGATATGCCTTTGACAAGGCAAAACAAATATTTTTTGATAAAGAAGGCACTGAATACTTCAACAGATTTTTATATGAACAGCAGAGAAAAAATCTAACTACAAAATATCTCCAGAAATACACAGCTAATTTATCCCGAGATATCCTTAGGGATGCGGATCTATATGGAGTTGACCATCTTTCAGAGTTTGGAAAGACATCCCTCATGCTTGCCTGTGAGACAGGGAATATCGAGCTTGTAAAAGAACTCTTGGATAGAGGTGCAAACCCATCCTTGACGGATAACTTTGGCCTCACAGCATGGCAAAATGCATTAAAACGAGCCGTGTTGGACAAAGATTTTGCGGCATCATCATTTTTAGAGATACACGAACTAATTTCACCTTTAAGCCTAAGTATAAATGTGGATGGTAAACTCATCAAAATTGACAGGAATCAGGGCGAATTCCTCCTTTTCCACCTTATTTATGTCCTGCTTAACCATAGATTCAATGCTGCTTTTCTGGATGGTCTTCAATTCATTGCTCCTTATATATGTTCATTGGTAGAGGGTCTCCCTGAGAATGTAGTTCCCTCTTACAGAAAAAAGAGACAGTATATTTCATCTCTCCTAAGCAAGAACGAGCAAGATAGCACTAATCCATATTGCAAAAAGCTCTTTAAACGGATAAGAAAGGGACATTACATTATAAACCCTGTTCTCAAGATAAAACATAACGATGAATGGGTAAGTCCATATAAACTATCTGGTGTGGAGTTCATCGCAAACCTTTTGGCCGGAGATGAGCAATATTTTTCAAAGATCATGCGCGTCTTGATAAATCCATAGACAAGAATTCCCTTTGGGCCGTTGTCTGGTCTTGTCCTTTAGCGGTTCCCCTCTATGGGACCTTATTTCTCATCTGCCCTTAAGTGGCCGGAGGTGCGGCTGCACGCCCAATGCCTTGTGGGCTCAATTTTTACTTTTCCACCATATCTTGATACACCTTCATTCAAAGCCCGCCCATAGATTTCAGATAGCCTTTCAGTAGATCCACCCAGTGGGGGAACTCATCTTCCAAATCAGCCCTTATTTTAGAGGAATCCATTGCAGAGAAGTCAGGTCTTCTGGCAGGAAGGTCGAATATCTCCTTGGAAACAGGTTGTATATCCTTCTTGATCCCTAAATTTTCAAACACCTTTTTTGCCCATTCATACCTTGAGGCATAACCCATTGGCACAAGATGATATAGGCCTTTGAGTCCTTTTTTGATTGCTTCATATGATTTTAGGGCAATGAATCCTGCATATGTGGGAACTGAAACCTCATTGTAAGCGACTCTTAGATTTTCCTGTTGCTTACTCCACATAAGTAGCTTGTATATAAAATTTTGTCTTCCCTCTCCATAAACCCAACTAACTCGAAAGATAAGATATCCATCAGTAAGCACATCTTTTAATAAATTTTCTCCCACAAGCTTTGTTGTTGCATACTTGCTTAGGGGATTGGGTAAATCTTCCTCTAAATATAGGCCACCTTTTGTTCCATCAAATACATAGTCTGTGGAATAATGTACAAAACGAGCCCTAATCTCCCTACATGCTATGGCAAGATTATATACAGCCAAGCTGTTTACCTTCAGTGCCTCATAGAATTTACTTTCAGCCTCATCCACATTGTTATAGGCTGAGCAGTTTAAGATTATATCAGGCCTTGTCTCTTTGATGATCTTATTTACAGAAAAAAAATCACTAACATCAAGTTCCTGTCTTGAAAATGCCACATAATCTATGCCTTTTTCATTAAAAAGCCTTATAAATTCCTTTGCCAGTTGTCCGTTGGCACCAGTGATTAGAAATTTAGTGCTCATTTACCAATTCTCCTTTCTGGGCCTGAAATCTTTGAGATCATCTTACAAAAGTTTCATTGCCTTTCCCAAAGGGAATTCTGGTTACCCTCAGACCCTCCTTTTGGGTTTTTCCTTCAGCTAACCTGTGTTAGGCTAAGGAGAAGGAAAAATCCATAAAGGGGCAAGGGATTGGTTTTCACGGGCTTGGATATGTTTAAGGAGCAGGCCTTGAGGTACAAAGGGGCCTCAATGGGCATCTTGTGCAATCAGGCCTCCATGAGCAAGTGCTATGAACATGCAGTTGACATTATCCAAAAGGTTCTACCTGGGTCTCTGAAGGCAATCTTCAGCCCTCAGCACGGGTTTTCCGGTGAGGATCAAGACAATATGATCGAAACCCCCCATAGCATCCATCCCTTCTACAAGGTCCCCATTTACAGCTTGTATTTCCAGCAAAGAGAGCCCAGCCCTGAGATGTTTGATGGCCTTGATATTTTGGTCACAGACCTCCAGGACGTGGGCACAAGGGTATATACCTTTTCAACCACGCTTCTATCTTGCATGCGGCTTGCAAGCAAGCTGGGGGTTAAGGTATTGATCCTGGATAGACCCAACCCCCTGGCCGGACTTCACATTGAAGGGAATATCCTCACACCCTCTTTATTTTCCTTTGTGGGTAACCTTCCCATACCCATGAGACATGGGCTTACCCTTGGGGAATTGGCCAGCTTGCAGAGGTCTTATTATCATCTGGACCTGGAGCTGGAGGTGATTCCCATGCAGGGATGGGAGAGGTGGATGCTTTACCATCATACAGGCCTTCCCTGGTTCATGCCATCTCCCAACATGCCCTGGACCACCACCACACTTTTATACCCAGGCTGTGTCCTGTTGGAGGCAACCAACATCTCTGAAGGGAGGGGCACCACGAGGCCCTTTGAGATAATTGGCGCTCCTTATATGGATCCATACCTTATCAAGAGAAGGCTTGATATTAGATATCAGCATGGCCTTGTTCTCCAAGAGTATGCTTTCAAGCCGACGTTTAATAAATGGCAAGGAAGATTGTGCAAGGGATTTATGCTTCATGTGAAGGATCCTCAAAAGATCAGATCATATGAGTTCATATTGCACCTTCTAAGGATTCTAAAGGAGGAGTATCCAGAAGAATTTCAGTGGAAATTGCCTCCCTATGAGTATGAGTATGAAAGGCTTCCCATTGACATCGTAGCAGGAGATACAAAAATTAGACAATATGTGGAAGGAAGCATAGAATTGGAAGGAATGACAGTACAATGGGAAAAAGAACATAAAACATACCTTGATTGGATAAAGCCGTATCTTTTGTATAGATAGAGATGGATCAGGCAACGCATTTCGTATCTGGAATAATACAAGGTAAATTCTTTGCATCAAGGTACAATCTGGGAGGAATAGTTCTTGTCTCAATCATTGCCGCACTAATCCCTGACATTGACATAATAACCCTGCTTTTGGGAAAGAAAGAGTATGTGATACACCACAGGGCATTAAGCCATGGAATATTTTTTGCTTTCATATGGGCTTTTCTGATTGTAAGTTTTGCCACAGGAATCAAAAAAGCCTCGTGGCAAGGTTTTGGTAAGATATTTTGGATTGCATTTATCTGCATACTGGGCCATCTGTATTTAGACCTTATGACAAGTTATGGTACCTCCCTTCTAAGTCCAGCAATAAAAAACCGCTATGCCCTGGATGCCATGTTTATAGTTGACCCCATATACTGGTTTGTGCTGTTTTTAGCATACATTTTTATGAGGTTAAAAAAGGTGAATGGGAAATTACTTTACACCGTTCTCATGATAGTATGGTTTTTCTACCCATTGGGAGCTTTTGGTGTAAAGGTTTATGTGGAAAATAATATGGCAAAACAATATGCTCCCTATAAAGTCAATGCACTTCCAGACGCACTTGCGCCCTTAAGGTGGAAGGTAGTGGTACAGAAAGATGACAATTTTACCCTACTGGTTTATAACATCTTAACCAAAAGGGAGGTAGCAACAAAAGACTTCAAAATATTTAATCCACCAAATCCTGCTGATGAGTGGGAGAAAGATGGTTTTTTGAATTTCTTTTTCAAAGAATTCCTAAGATTTCCTGTGGAGGAAAATCAAGGAAAATATTCCATTATCTACGATCTCAGATTTTATCCCACAATTGAACTTGGGAAAGACTCTGAGAGGAATTCACCATTTGCCTTGAAGATCGCAAAAGATGTCTCAGGCAAGCTCCTTTGGTACGAGTTTAGCGGCGAGAGGCAATATTTATCTCCCTAACAGGGCATTGTGTAGTAAGGAAACAAGAAAGAAGGGGTAACCGATTCAAAATCAAACATTCCGGTCTTTGAAGAGAAACATCCGTGACCCAGGGTGACACAAGTGGGGATGAAAATCAGAACCCAGACTTTTACCCATTTTTCGCCCGTTCCGGCCGTGTCGTACAAATATAAACCTTGAACCTTGAACTTTGAACCTACCCTGATTTTCTCGCCCTTCCAGCACAGACCGAACATTGAACCTTGAACTTTGAACTCGCTTTTCTCTTCTCGCCTTTCTCGCATATCTCAGAGGCCGGTGGTGAGGTGGGAATGAGGTAAGTGTAGAAGTTAATTTCAAGGGAAAATTTTGGGTCAGGTTTTTGGGCTCAGTTGACGGCTATAATTTTTGCGGGAATAGGATATTCGTTTTTGGTAGCGGGGGGAGGATTCGAACCTCCGACCTTCGGGTTATGAGCCCGACAAGCTACCTGACTGCTCCACCCCGCGATCATTATTATTTTTAACCTCCATTTCCCCTTGTGTCAATGGAAATGATTCGTGCCCTATCACAAGGTGGAACCCCTCCTCACCTTCTTGGATGAACTCGGCCAGCTGATAAAAGGCCTTCCTGCTGAATCTGCACAGGAACCTTCCCCCCTTTACCTTGCAGTATGGTATGCCACCTTTGCCTATCCAAAGGGTTGCGGGATCCAGAACTTCCCAAGACCAGTCACTTAAAAAAAGCCTTATAGCACCCTCCTCTATATCCACAGACCAGACCACATAAGGGGTGTCCTTCACCTCCAAGGTACACACCTGGTCTTTCCACTTGAGCACATACCTGCCATCGGGCAAGGTGTCTAAGCACTGGTAAAAAAACCTTACAAATTCCTCCCTAATCACCTTCTGGCCGTTGTGATACCAATCCCCTTCCTCGTCTATGGTGAGTTCACAAGGGAGTAGTTCGCCTTCTTGCCCTGCTTTTAAGATCCCTTCTAACTCTTCCATTATTTCCAACCTCGATACCCTTTTGTGTTAAGTATTCAAGAACCTCTTTGTGAAGCCCTTTTAAGTTCTTAAACCTTAATATGACCTTATACATCTCTATCTCTGCCAATTCAGGTGACAACCCAAGGATGTGGCTGAGCCTACCTGCCTCTCTCGGGTGCTTCGAAATATGATCTATGAGCGCTCTGAGATCCTTTTCCCACAAAATCCTAATTAATTGCCTATTCTTATCAATCTGGCCGTTGAATATTATTTATCAAGGCCAGCTGTTCTTATTTATCAAGGCCAGTGATTCTTATTTTATTAAGGCCACCTGCTTTTCCTATTTTACCATCTCTGGTATCTTTATCTGTTGCTTTTTTCTCATGCTCTCTCCTTTTAGTTCTATCCTGTAGGCATTATGGACGAGGCGGTCAAGGATCGCACCAGCAATGGTTGGCTCAGCCATCCTCTCGTGCCGTTTCCCCACAGGTATCTGACTTGCCATTATTATACCACCCCTCTCAGCCCTCTCATCTATTATCTCGAATAGCTGTCTCACCTCCTTTATCCCAGCCTCTAAGGTGGACTTCCTGCCATAAGGGTTGCCTCTTATTGGACCCTGATGACCCCTAGCTCGATGGGAATATCAGAGACCTCGCTATTACCCTCTGAGGTAGTCTCTTCTTCATCGCTAACCTTAATACCTGTCTCGCCTTACGCATGTGTAATTTCCTTCTTGCCATATTCTTGCCTCCTTGCCTTAAAAAACTTTTAAGAACAAGGATAGCAGATTGCTGAAGGAGATAACCTTGTTGCATAAGAATGCCTGGCCTTGTTTCGTAAGAATCAGTGGCCTTGTTTGATAATATTGGCCGGCCAGATTGAATAATTCTGAGTGGCCGCTTTGGTTAAGAGCAGGCATTAATCTCCTGTAAAACTTGGAGTAGCCCCTTTCGATTTCAAGGAAATCCATAGACTACAAGTTCCTTGTATTGAGATAGTTCCAGATAGCACCGTCATATTTGTGGGTCAGCTCAAAAACCTTTTTCGCCAAATAAAATCTGGTTTTGAGTGTAGTGCAACCTTCCTTTTCTTTCATCTCCTTTAAAACCATCTCATAATCCAATGGATCACAGATTACTGTCACATATTTGAAGTTCTTTGCAGCAGCCCTAAGCAAGGTTGGACCGCCTATATCAATACTTTCCACTGCATCCTCTAAGGTTATATTGGGTTCTGAAACCTTTTTTTCAAATTGATAAAGGTTTACCACCACCATATCAATGGGAAAGATCCCAAGCTTCTCCATTGTTTTTATGTGCTCTTGGTTTTCTCTAATTGCAAGGATACCACCATGGACCTTTGGGTGGAGGGTCTTTACCCTTCCATCCATGATCTCAGGAAAACCTGTGTAGTCTGAGATCTCTGTGATGGCTACATCTGCCTGCCTCAGGGTCTTGGCAGTGCCTCCTGTTGAGATTATCTCCACACCAAAGCCTTGCAGCGCCTTGGCAAACTCCACAACACCGGCCTTGTCCGTTAGGCTTATGATGGCCCTCTTTACCTTAGTGTCCATATTCACACGCTCCTTTCTCCCTGTTCTCCACAAACCTTTGGGAGGTTGATAGCACACACACAAAAAAAATCCAACCATTCCTATGACACCCTAAGGTTAATTCCACTTACGAAGTGGAAAGACTTGCCGTATCCTCATATCACCGATAGGAGACCTTGGGTAGGATCAGTCATGAAAATCCAACGAAGCCTCCCAGCTTGAATCTTCAGTGTCCAGGGCGATACTGGGTTTCCCTTCTTTGCTATAGATGAGTTTTGCAACTGACTAATTAAGGGAATTTTTATTTTGCTTTCAGATAGACTTTCGCACAAAGCCAACCTTCCATAACCCTTAGGGATGAATCCAGGCCGGTATTAGGGGTTTTATCTTCAGTTGATCAGTTGGGTGCATAAAGATTTTTAAAAGGCCTCTATCTTTGCCCCAACTTTGGCAATCTTTCCCGAAGATTCCCTTTGCCCTCATGGGAAATTCCCTTGCAAGGGGAATGGGGCCTGTGTTAAAAATTATAGCACATTGCAAAGGCTTTTTGGGAGTAGCACTGAAAATTCAAAGCATAGTAGCGTAACACGGTCCCCTTTTGCGGCAAGAGGGGAGCAGGGGAAGTTATAAGAGGCTAATCAGAAGACCGTGGGAAGAGATTTCAGGCAGGTTAGCCAAGCTTCCCCTTAGTAAATTTTACGTTCAATTGGGAGAGATGCCCGAGATGGCCGAAGGGGCACGACTGGAAATCGTGTGTCCCGTCCAAAAACGGGACCGAGGGTTCGAATCCCTCTCTCTCCGCCACTTTGAAAAATGTCTTAAGGCGCCTCTAAAATCTATTTTATTGTCACCTTAAAACCACAGGCCTTAACCCTTTGATTTCGGAAATACTTTCCCAAAATATAGTAGGGGCAGGCCCCTGTGCCTGCCCTGTAGGGGCAGGCCCCTGTGTCCACCCTGTAGGGGCAGGCCCCTGTGCCTGCCCTGATATAGACCCCTGTGCCTGCCCTGATATAGACCCCTGTGTCTACCTTCTCATGTACAGATGGTCTCTGCAAACTGTTTATAAACAGTTTACGAGGCTCATATAAAGGCTTTCTGAATGGGGTAAGTAAACATAGGGGTAGGTTAAAAAAGCCTTTAAAAAGCCTTTAAATAAATCTCCCTTAGGTGCTCAGGAAGGAGGTCTGCTGGATAGGTTTTATCGGCTATTTTATCAAGGTGCCACCACCAGTGGTCAAAGTGATATTTCTCAGGGTCATCGGAATCGGGACGGTCTGCTCCATCTTTTAATACGCATTTAATTAAAGAGATATCTGCTTTTTTAACTTCTTCTCTGTCTTCAAGTTTTCTTATATGAATAGACTCCCTTATTGCTAAAGGCACATCTGCTGTTGGATACCATCTCGCATCAAAAGCTGGTGGTTCACATTCGGATACCCAGTCTTCGACTAGCTCTTCATTACTATAAGATTTGAAGTAGTCCATCTCTTTTAAAACTTCTCCACCTTTTTTCATCAAATGGGTAAAATGTTTTTATCCATAAAATATCATCACTTGACAAAACCACTTTCTGATCCTTTATAAAATGGTACCAAGTCTGCCCATTTGTTGTCCTTTCCACGCAAACCATATCAGGGTTCTTAATTATATTGTATACCGCATTTTTGTATCCATCATTATCGTTATATCCAAGCTCTTTACCATGTTTTTTAAAATGTTTTTCTAAATTATCTTTTGCCTTTTCATAGGCATTTACCCCTTTGCCGCCTTTTGCTGGTCTTAGCCAATCACTTCCAAGATCTTGTAGTCAACCATTGCGCCGGGGTCATCACTACCCTCTACTTTTAGTTCCCTGCACTTTGGGATGAAGACTGCATTCTCGTTTGTCTCGTTTATTTTGTTTGTTTCGTTGTGCGCGTAGCTTCACTGCACTTTGTGACGAAGACTGTAATATAAAGATAGATGACTCACAGGTGCAAAAGAAGTTAGAAAAAATGGTGGAGCTTGCAGTTGACAGGCGCAAGATCATGAGGATTATTGCAGGACTCATGAAGCACGCAGTTGAAGAGAACTTTGAGAAAGAAGGCAGGCCAAAGTGGCCGCCTTTGAGCCCTGTAACGATTAAAGCGAGGCAGATGAAAGGCTACTGGCCAGGAAAGATACTCCAGCAGACAGGAGGGCTCGCATCTTCCATATCCTCATACTCCGATAATGACAAGGCAGTTGTGGGAACGAATGTCGTGTATGCGGCAATACATCAGTTTGGTGGGAAGGCAGGAAAATTAAGGAAGGTAAATATTCCGGCAAGGCCTTATCTACAATTGACAGATGAGGATATGGAAGAAATTTTAAAGGCAATTAAAGATTATTTAAAATTTAATCAGGTATAATCTCCTTATGAATGACCATGAAGGATATAAACAATCTCTTCTTAAAACACTGTAAATATTGAATCAGGCAAAGATTGACATCTCCTTTTTTGTGGTATAATAAAAATAAAGGCTTCTCTGACACGGTGAATCCACCAGCCGTACCGTCTGCTATACAGCAGATTGGAGTTGAGGGGAAATGGAGGTCCCTCCAGAGAAGCCTATAATTCATCTTTAATTATCCTCCCTTTTTTCTTTTCATCTTCTATGTCTTTGAGATTCGTATATCGGAAAGATGTCATATAAAGCTCATTTTTATTCCTTGTTGTTTTTATCACGGTGAAATAATATTTGCCATTTTGTTTAATAAATACAAGGAACTGCCCATCCTTTTCTATGATTAATTTGGCAGACGATATAATTTCAGGCAGTCTTTGGTAATCATTAATGTTTAATTCTGGATGTTTCGTCTTATTCTTACTTAATGTCTCATCTGACAAGTATACCACCTGGCTTTTAGATTTGATAGCCTTTTTATACTCTTCATCCAGCACTGCTACAGGGAAATTGCCTTTTATTTTGCCTTCATAAAATGCCTTAAAGTCGGGTCCTGTAAGTCCACCTTGAACCCACTCTCTTGCCACATCATAGGGATATTTATCCAGGTCTGGAAACCAGGCGGCCTTTCCAGGATTATAGCTCCAGCCAACATCGGTAGGGATTTTCATCCCAGTTACAGGGTCGTGATAGACTGCTACGGGCTGAAGTTCTCCTGTCTTTTTACTTACAAGCTGGTCTTCCCATGTGATTTTTCCTTCGGATGAGCTTATGGGCAGGTCTTTTTTATCAACATCGGACTGAGATAATGCTCTGACCCTGCATCTGCAGTTCCACCCCAGAGGAGGGTAATGGGTATCCCAGAAGGGGTCATCGTATCTAAATATCTTGCCATGCAAAGCCCTGTGGGCAGGCCTTGTCCTGCTGTCAAGGACTGCTACATATTGCCAGTAGGGGCGGTTATCAACATTTTCCATAAAGGCTTTATATCTGCCTGCCATGTATGCGGTCTGGAGATTTGTTCGGTATATAGTTTTTAATCTCCACTTTCAGTTCCCTACACTTTGGGATGAAGACTGCAATGT